>OLIT01000068.1_pt1 | contig 110546 bp, 95 predicted proteins | sample 1601341 | NCBI WGS metagenome assembly OLIT01 (sample SAMEA2452121, study PRJEB22498) | human gut metagenome | biome: human feces; feature: human gut; material: feces | place: Australia | collected 2012
CCTAAAAGTCTGAAAGTAGCTGTGTGTGGTTGTTTCGGCGGGCGGTCAGCAAGGTGTGAGAAGAGAGTTTTTGAGGGAGTTATATATATATATATATATATATATGCGTGAGATAGAGTAGATGAAAGTATGAGATAGTAGGTAGCTGTTAGTATATGTTGTAGTAGGTAAGTATGAGTAGGAAGTCTATATATAGGTAGAGACAGAGTAAGTATTATTTTTCTAATATTTTTATATGGGGTGGGAAAGAAAGTATGAAAAAAAGATCGAGTGTTAGTAGATCTTAATTTGTGTTGTGATTAATTCTTTGTGAGTAAGTTATCTGTGTTAAGTGTGAGATCTATGCTTTGTGTGTGAGTTATTGTGATAAAAGATTTTGTACAAATTAGAATAAATTAAATTGTGCTTTTACATTTATAATTCTCGCCGTTATTTTCTCTCTAATAACGCAACTGTTTCAATATGATAAGTTCTAGGAAACATATCAACAAAATCAATAGAGTTAATATCATAAAATTCTTTTAAGATATTAATATCTCTACTAAAAGTTCCAACATCACATGATATATAAACTATCTTTTTTATTTTGCTTTTAATTAATGAATTTAAAAATTTAGAATCTAGACCTTTTCTTGGCGGATCAACAAAAACACAATCAAACTTGTTTTCTACCAAATATTCTCCCGCATCTTTACATAAAAAGTTGGCGTTTTTAATGTTGTTAATTTTAGCGTTTTCTTTTGCGTCAATAATAGCTTCTTTTACTATTTCAACCCCAGTAACTTCTTTAACATTTTTACTCGCGATCAAGCCGATTGTACCAATTCCACAATAAGCATCCAAAATTTTATCTTTTTTATTTAACTCAGCTTTTTCTAACGCAAGAGAATATAAAACTTCACATTGATCATGATTTACCTGATAGAAAGATTTGCTACTTATCTTAAATTTAACGCCTAAAAGTTCATCAAAAATAAAACCTTTTCCATATGCTATTTCTTCGCGTTCTCCTAAAATAACATTAGTTTTGCGAGGATTTTCATTAAAAACTACGGTTGTTATTTGTGGGCATTTTTGAATTAAAGCTTTGACAAAGTTCTTTTTAGAAGCAAAACGCAAAGTAGAAACAACAAATACTACCATTATTTCTTTGCTTACTTTCCCTACTCTTAAAAGAACGTGCCTAATGATACCTTTCTGATAATCCTCTTGATAAGCATCGATTTTAAAAGATAACATCAAATCTTTAATAGTCTTTAAGATTTCAACATGAGATTTATCTTCGATAACACATTCGTTAATAGGAATAATGTCGTGGCTTTTAAAACGATAAAATCCATAAACAAGTCTTCTTTGCTTATCATAACCAAATGGCACTTGAATTTTATTACGGTAATAATAAGGTTCACTCATTCCAATAACTTTAGCTGAACTTGCATCAACTTTAGCTATGGACTTTATAGTATTAATAGCAACTTTTCTTTTGTACTCTAGTTCTTTCTCATAATTCAAGTTTTGAAAGGAGCAGCCACCACAACTTGTTGCACATGGACACTTTGGATTAATTCTATAAGGTGAAAATTTAATTATTTTGCTGATTTTGCCAACATCAAAATCTTTTTTATGATATAAAACTTCAATATCTGCTTCTTCCTCGATTAAAAGAGATGGAACAAAATAAGTTCTACCACTATTATCTTTTGCTAATCCTTGACCATCAAAAGTAAAATCAACACATTTAACCCTAACAATTTTCTTCATTGCTTCATTATATTAGAAAATTTCTTAGAGCAAAACTTGATTAGCTAAATTTTCTTCACCAATTAAGTTAATAAATTCCTTTGAAGTAAGCTCTTGCTTATTAAAAATTACTTTTGTAACTTTTAAAAATCCATTATTTACTTTAATAATTAAATCTCCATGAAAAAGAGATTGAATTCCACCGTTTGGTAAATATTGTAAAGTGATTGGTCCTACATATCTTTCAAACTCAATAAATTCAAGTCGATCATCATTAAAATAGCAATACCTTGCTTCTAAATCATCAAAATAAAAATCTTTATCAAATTCTAGTCTCTTAGCTTCCATATCTACAAATAATTTTAAACCAAAAATCAAACCTGAAAAGATGTAAATTGTTTCGTTTCATTAAAAAAGACTCGCCAACTAATTACATATTTTGTTTAAACATTATTCGCGCGAATTGACTGGGTTATATGTAATTAGTGTCTTCACAAAACGAGTCTTATATTCCATCCTTAATTTCTGCTAAATAGCTTTTTAAGTTCTAAACCAGAAACTAATTATGAAATTTGTGATTTTAGGACAACCGCTCCACCGAAGTCAACAAATCCCTAAGCTCACAGATTGCTTTTTGAAACAAGACAACAGGTCACAAGAATATTATGGTTTGTGAGAAGTGACGCCAATATTTGCTTAAAGATGATTTATAAAATTCATTTTAAAAGTCTCAAATGCAACTATACATACAATTTATCATAATAAAAGGTGAAATCGGATTAAAAATTTATTAATTTTTCTTATTTTCAGAAAAAGTTTTCAAAGACATATTATTTCTTAAAAAGATCAGAGAGGACGTTATTATTTAAGTCATTAATGTTGTATACGTCTTCTAAAACATCGAAGGTCTCTTCTAAATTTTGCTTTGCTGATAGCCATCCATAACCATCCGTAATCCAAACAAATTTAAAACGCTTTATATTCTTTACTTCTAACGAAATGTCTTTATAGCTTCTTGCAGTTTCATTTAGTTTCGAACCACTTGAGTTATAGAAATTAACTTCTATCGCATAAACGATATTATTTTTATAAACAACAAAGTCAAATTTCTTTTCGGTTTTTCCTTTATTGAAGACGGAGGAAAGATTAATCCCAAATTTGTCTTGTATATTTGTTTTTGTCATTTGCGAAAAATAGTCTATATTTTTCACAAGACCCGCAGAACATAAATATTCTTCGACAAGTTCTTCCATTAATTTACCTGTACGATTTTTTCTAGAATTAGTATCCATTCCTACTTCTACACCAATAACATAATCTTTCAAATTGCCTTTAATCCTATATTGAAGAAGGTCGAGAATTCCAGTTTTCTTTGCGAATTTTAAATATTCTTCACCTGATAAATTAAGTATTTCAAAATTATATGTTCTGAAACCACTAAAATCATTTATTTGAACAGTACTTTCATGCTTAGCAATTAAAAAAGGGAGGATTCTTAAAGCATAAGGCTTCGTCGCATAAATATTCAAAAACTCTTTTTCAATATTTTTTGAGTCTACTAGTTTATTTAGTATTTCTATTTCTTCTGAATATAAGTCTACAAGTTTGTAGGCTTTGCTATAATCAGTAAAATACTCGTAAGTTGCTAAAGATGGTTTTAGCGTAGAGAACCGTTTTGAAAAGTTTCTCATATTATCTTCCTCTAAAATTGCATAAATTAACTATGCTATAAATATCGATATTCTTATCAGATAATTTAGTCAATAAATTTCCTAAAACATAGGCTTTTGAATTATTAGTTTTTTCTTGAACCGACAAAAGAATAAGTAAAATAGTCAAAAATGAAATTTTATACTGTCCATATTTGTTAAGTTCAAGGAATTGAGTCAAATCTTTCTCACAATAAGATTTCTCAATAATTTCTTTAATCTCGTTATAATCTCTTCTATTTAATTCTTTAGCGTTTTCCCATGCTACCTTACTTATATAATTAACGTATTTAACTGTTAGCTTGTGCTTATTCTCACGTTTTAAAAGAAGGTCTATAACCCAATGCATGTGTTTTGGCGTTCTAAACTTTGAACCGTCTTCTCTATACTTAATCAATATGTCAAAAGTAGATAGACGTCCCTCAAAAATGCAGATTAAATATTCGTCTATTTCAATATCTATTATCGATTTATTCTTTCTTGAATAATTCTTCCCTTCAGTTATTATCAATTGTTTTATCTCCTTTATATCTTTTTATAGTTAATTCTATAAAATCAAAATTATTTTCTATTCCAATATATTTTCTTTTTAATTTTGCCGCGATTAAACCGGTTGTACCACTACCATTAAAAGGATCTAAAATTACATCTCCTTGTTTGGTTGAGGCAAGAATAATTCTTTCTAACAATTCTAATGGTTTTTGAGTAGGGTGTTTTCCATAGATTTTTTCATATTTTTTTGGCAAGTTAATTTTCCGCACATCTTTCATTTGCTTACCGCCGTTAATTTCTTTCATTAATTCATAATTAAAGAAATGCTTGCCTTTTTTGGTCTTAGTAAGTTGCTTTCTAGCCCACAATATGGTTTCTGTAGAATTAGTAAAACATCTACATGCTAAGTTAGGTGAAGGATTAGGCTTTTCCCATGTAATATTATTAATAATTGAAAATCCTTCTAGTTCTAAAGCCACGCCAATAGAATAGATATTATGAAAAGTTCCACTTATCCAAATTGTTCCATCATCTTTTAATAAATTTCTACAAAGAGCAATCCATTTTCTATTAAATTCTAATTTTTCAGATATTGAAAGCGATTTATCCCGTTCGCCTTTATCAACAATCACTTGTTTTCCAGAATGACAAGAAACACCACCACTCGATAGAAAATAAGGTGGGTCAGCAAATATCATATCCACACTTTTTGGTTCGAATAATTTTAAAGCGCGAAACGAATCATCAAAATATAACTTGAAATTATCTGCAGAGAAGTACTCTTTTAGTTCATCCATATTAATAATTAGTAATAATCAGCTCCTCGACATTTCCCCTGCCATTCGGATTAGAGTTTATCATTCTTTTTGCTTCAACAAGATGTAAATTATACCCCTTATATATTTCATTTATAAAAGGTGTATTATGATTGCTTGCCATAACAAAAGCACCACGTTTATCTAAATCCTTAAATACTTCTGCCAATAATGCTTGTTGTTCTTTGCCAAAATCGTTTTTTGAATAAGCAGTAAAAGAGTGTTTGTTTTCTGGTTGGTCATAAGGTGGGTCAAAATATACAAAATCATTTGCTTTTACATCCCTTACAGCATCAACAAAATCTGCTGATAGAATTTTAACTTCATGAGTTGCAAAATAGTTGAAGATTCGATTAAAGTTGTCTTCATCAAAAGTTTTTACCTTTGCTTTTTTGCCAAAAGGTACATTAAAAAATCCCTTTGAATTAACCCTATACAAACCATTAAAACAAGCTTTATTTAAATAAATCATTCTTGCAGCTTTTTTATAAATTGGAAGCGAATCAAATTCTTTATCTTGATCCATTGCACGAATTTCATAATAAAATTCTTCAGAATGCTTTTCTTCCATACAACGTAATTCTTTTTTCAAATTTTCGAAACTTTCTTTGTTTTTAAAGCACTCATAAGCAAACATCAATTGCTCATTTGAATCATTAATTACAGCAATACTTGGAGCCAGTTTAAAGAAAAAGGAGCCGCCGCCAATAAAAGGCTCAAAATATTTTAAAAAACTTTTTGGCTTATATGTTTCTAATTTTTCTAATAATTGACCTTTTCCGCCTGCCCGTTTTACAAAAGGACGAACAACCTCATCTTTCAATAAAAGAGTTGTTGCTTCCTCTTTTAGTGCTAAACTTATTTTCTCGACGGTATCTAATGTTATATTTAATTTCCCTTGCTCTATTTTGCTAATTTGTGGTCTATCTAGCCCACACAAAAGCGAGAGTTTTTCTTGAGTTAACCCTTTTTGAATTCTAAAATCTCTAACTCTTTCACCAAAAATTTGTTGTAAATGCATATTTAAATTATATATTAAATGTGTTTTAAATACCACATTTAATATCATTTATTTTACTTAGAGTTAAGTGAAATACTAAATTCCATTTGTAAGCCCCACGAAAAAGTAATTTCCATTTTGGTATAATTCCATTACTGGTATGTGGCAAAACCATATTTTTAAAGGAGATTACAATGTCACATTTAGATTTAAAGTCACGACTGATGATAGAAACAGGGCTTAATTCTAATAAAACCAAAAAAGAGATAGCTATTGAACTAAATAAAGACGCTTCTACTATTGGTAAGGAAATTAAGAACCATCTAGAATTAAAGTCGCCACCAAATTCAAACCTAATAGGCGGAAAAGAAACATGCATTCACATCAGAGAATGCAAAAAATGTCTTAAGCCAACAGCTTGTATAAGATACGAGGTACCTGCTTGTGATCGCCGAGATCGTAAACCTGGTTACTGCAATGGCTGTGAGAGGAAAAAATGTTGTCGTTTACATAAAATTGTTTATAACGCAAATTCAGCAAATGATGAATATAAACAAACTTTAAAAGGATCGAGACAAGGCCATAATAATACTCATCCAGATATCGATTTCTTAAAAAGCGAAATAGCTAAGTTGCTTAAACAAGGGCAAACACCTTACGCGATTTGCAATAATCATCCTGAGTTTCAAATTTCTGAAAGAACAATTTATTATTGGGTCAAAGAAGGCAAACTGAGAGAATATGGAGTAATTTCGTTAGATCTTAAAGAAGCTGTTAAGCGCAAATTGACTGCAAAAACACCTTTAAAAAGGAATTCTTCATGTTTTATAGGCCATTTGTATAAAGATTTTAGAGAAGCTCAAGAAAAAGATTTAATTGGTGTCTACTTAGAAATGGATACTGTTTATAACTCTCCTAGCGGCCCGTATATTTTGACTTTTATTGAACCAAAAACAAGGTTCATGTTTGGAAAGTTATTAAACGAAAAGACATGCATAAATGTTGCTAAGTCGTTAAGGCAATATAAACAAGCTTTAGGTACAGATTTTAACATCATCTTCTCAACTTTATTAACAGATAGAGGGTCAGAGTTTTATAACATTGATATGTTGCAATTTGATGATGAAACTGGCGAAAAAATAACCACTGTTTATTATTGCGATCCAATGCAAAGTTCACAAAAACCTCACGTTGAAAATAACCATAATTTCATTCGTGACATTTTGCCGAATGAAAGAGATTTGCATGGATTAACTCAAAATGATATTGATTTAATGTTTTCACATATTAATTCCTATCCAAGAAAAGTATTAAACGGGAAAACTCCTTATGAAGCGTTTAACTATTTATTTGGGAAAGGAATGATTGAAAGGTTAAAAATAACAAAAATAGAAAAAGATAAGGTCAGACTAACAACAGACCTTATCTAAACCCTAAAAAGCAATGCCACATACCAGTGGAATTTTGTTTTTCTTTTTTAAATTTTAATACAAAATTTCTATTTTTAGTATGCAAATTTTTCTCAATTTATTGTCATTGCAAAAGTAAAATCTATTTTGAAGAAGATAATTCCGTTTTTTCGTATTCAATTATTAAATATTTCAAATTGGATGGTAGAATTAACAATTTTATGAATGGAAAATACAATTTCAGCTCAAAGAATTACTAATTTCAATAAAAATGGAAATTACTTTTGCGTTTTACTTTATTTTACTTAGAAAAGCCCACTCCGAGAGCAATAAGAGTGGGCGAGAAATTAGTAGTCAGAAAGGAGGTATATACAAAATAACTACTAATTTCTTTAGAAATAAAATTATGTTCCTTATTTATTTCTAAATTAATAGTAAACCATTTTGATATTTTTACAAGTAAGAAAACAGCAATAAATAAGAAATAAATACGATAAATATCAGTGTTTTAAATATTTAAATCATTTAAAAAATTCTTAAAAAGAATTCGGTAATAATCCTTTTAAATGATGTATAAGGTGGAAATTTAACCTTTAATTCGCTTCTACTTTGCATTAAAACACTTTTCCTATGAGTAAACGTCTCTATTGTATACACTCCGTGATAATGCCCAAGTCCACTTGCTGAGACGCCACCAAAAGGAAATTCATCAACAGAAAAATGCATTATAGTGTTGTTTATACACCCTCCACCAAAGCTTAGATTACCTATAACTTTTTTTGCTCTATCTTTATCATTACCAAAATAATATAAAGCTAAAGGTTTATCTTGCCTTTGAAGTCTAGCAACGGTTTCATCCAAAGAATCAAAAGGAATTATTGGAAGAATAGGTCCAAAAATTTCTTCTTGCATAATTTTGTCATTGTAATTTGCATCAAGCAAAATAGGTGAGATTAATCTTCCAAATTTAAAATATTTATTAAGAACTTTGTCTTCTTCAACCATTGATATTAATCTTTTAACCTGTTTTTCGTTAATCACGAAAGGCAAATCATTAGTGATTTGACCTTTCTTTATATAAAATTTTTTGATCCATTTAATACATTCTTTGACAAATTTATTCTTAATTTCTCTTTTTACTAAGACATAATCAGGAGCAATACAAGTTTGGCCGGCATTCAAAAATTTTCCCCAAACTATTCTTTTAGCAGCTAATTTAATATTTGCGTCTGCATCAACAATAACAGGTGATTTTCCACCAAGTTCTAAAGTGATTGGCGTTAAATATTTACTGGCTTTTGACATAACCATTTTTCCGCTGTTTTTTGAGCCTGTGAAAAATATGTAATCATATTTCACATCAAATAACACGTTGCCTTCTCTTCTATCTTGATAAACTGTGCTAATGGCTTCTTTAGGCAAATCACCTATAACTCTTTCTATAACTTTATTAACGTTCATTGTGTTATTTGAAAGTTTTAAAAGTACACAATTTCCACAAAAAAGTGCGCCAATCGCTGGTATTAACGATAAATTTAACGGATAATTCCAAGGTGAAACAACCAAGACAACACCATAAGGCTCTTTATAAATTATCCCCTTAGATTTTCTATTTATAAACCCGGTTTTGACTCTTTCTGGTTTTAGAAGTTCTTTTCCTTTTTTAATTAAAAAGTCACATTCCTTAATAACTTGACCTAATTCAGTTGAAGCAACTTCGTAAGCTGGTTTATTAAAATCAGCTTTAAAAGCTTCATAAAAATCATTTTTATAAAGGACTAAATTGTCTCTAATTAATTTAACCCATTTAATTCTTAAATTAATATCTTTAGTGTTGCCAGCTAAAAAGAATTCTCTTTTTGCGCTTACAACTTCTTGAAGTAATTTGAAATCCACTATTTATTTCCGCCCATTAATCCTTTGATAAAATCAACTTCTTTTGCTACATCAAGTCTAGGGAATAATACTTCTCCTTTTTCTACTTTATGATTGTCTAAAAGGTGTTCGTTTAAAATATTGTTATAATCTGTTTCGTTACTTCCTAAACCAAGTTGTTGATAAATAAGTGGTGCTTTTTCAACAATAATAGGTTCAAGAAGTTTAGTACCAACAAAAATAATATATGCCAAATGTGACATTACGCTTTCCAAGTTTTCTTTCTTAGTTTCGTCTTTTGCTAATGCCCATGGGGTAGATTCTTCGATATATTTATTAGCTCTTCCTAATAAATTCATAACATCAACAAAAGCTTCTGTAATATGTAAGTCATCTAATTTGTTTTCGTAATTACTAACTGTAGTTTTTACTAGTTCTTCTAATTCATTATCAAAAGGATTCACGCCTTTTTTAAATGAAGGAACGATTCCGCCAAAATATTTTTGAATCATAGAAACAGTTCTACTCACAAGATTACCTAAATTATTGGCTAAATCATTATTTACTCTTTCAACAAATTGTTCTGGTGTAAATTGTCCATCTTGTCCAAAAACAACTTCTCTTACTAGATAATATCTAACAGCGTCAACTCCATATTTTTCGATAAGTGGATATGGCGAAACAACATTACCTTTTGATTTAGACATTTTCCCATCTTTCATCATTAATAAGCCATGAACAAAAACTCTATCAGGTAATCTAACTCCTAAAGACATTAAAAATTCAGGCCAATAAATAGTATGAAAACGAGTAATATCTGCACCAATAACGTGTATAATTTCGCTGTCTTCACTAGCCCAAAATTTTTGGTATAGTTCATCGTGATCAGTGCCATATCCTAAAGCACTTAAGTAGTTACATAAAGCATCTAACCAAACATAAGCAACGTGCTTTGGATTCTCTCTAATTGGGACACCCCGTGAAAAAGAAGTCCTACTTACACACAAATCTTCTAAGCCTGGTTTTATGAAAGTATTAAGCATTTCATTTTTTCTATTAACTGGATAGATAACTTTTTCGCCCTCATACCGTTTTAAAAGTTCTGATAAGTATTTTTGAGTTTTGAAAAATAAACTCTCTTCAGTAGCTTTTTCAACTGGTCTTCCACAGTCTGGACAAAGATGTTGCTCTCCAACTTGTGTTTCTGTCCAAAAAGACTCGCATGGTGTACAATACCAGCCCTCGTATTTACCAAGATAAATATCGTCATTTTTATACATCTTAGTAAAAGCGTCTTGAACTACTTTGATGTGTCTATCTTGTGTTGTTCTAATAAAATCATCGTTAGAAATTTTCATCGCTTCCCAAAGTTTAGTAAAAACATTAGTTATATCATCAACATATTTTTGAGGTGTAACTCCTGCTTTTTCAGCGTTCTTTTCTATTTTTAAACCATGTTCGTCAGTTCCGGTTAAAAAATAACACTCAAAATGTCTCATTCGTTTATATCTAGCAAAAACATCACACATTGTTGTGCAATAAGCGTGTCCAATATGTGGATTCCCACTTGGATAATAAATAGGTGTTGTAATATAAAATCTTTTTTTCGCCATAATAAAACTCCTGAGTTGTGTTTATATTTTAATCTTAAACAAAAAACTTATCATTAAATTTAAACATTTCTTTAAAAGAAATGTTAAATTTTCTTATTTTTTTTATCAATTCAAAGGCTTCTCGAGCTTCTCCTGTATCACAATAAATTATTCCGGTTTTTATGAATCCATTATTTAACAAAAGAGAGATCATAATTTTATTGTCTCTATGTGTATCAATTCTAATGTGGTCAGTTAAAGTTAAACAATATTTCAAAACAGTCTCAAAAAAGTTATGCATCTTTCCGTTTCCAGCAATGCGATGAATTATTCCATATTCACTTTCACTTATCCATTTTCCATCGATATTTCTATAAGTTTCATCTACACCAATTTTAAAGTAAAAAACACCATATATTTCACTTTCATCATTTTCGACCACTCTTAAGTACTTGTGTTCTTTTATATCTTTTATTATTAGGTCCTTTGGGGGATAGTCATCTTTCCATTGATCAGGATTTCCATTTTGTTTCATGAAATTTCGAGCATTTCTATAAATGTTCATAATTATTTCAAAATCTTTTTCTTCAGCTAATCGGATATTCATGTTTACAATATAAATAAAAATCCTTGCGATTTGCAAGGATTTTAAATAATTTACTTTGTTCTGTTATATTTTTTATTGAATCTATCAACACGGCCATCAGCTTGTGTAAATCTTTGTTTGCCAGTGTAGAATGGATGGCATTTTGAACAAGTATCAACTCTGATTTCGTCGAGTGTTGATTCTGTTTCAAATGTGTTTCCACAAGAGATACATGTAACTTTACATGTGTGATAGTTTGGATGAATTCCTTTTTTCATAAATATACTCCTTCCGCCTTAAGACTCTATGCGTTCTTAAAGAAAGCACGTAAATAAATAGATAATTAAATCTAGCAACATATATTAGCAACTTTATTTTAAAAAAGGAAGAAAAACTTCATTCATGACAAGAGTCATAAATGATAGTTAATGCTTGTTTGGATACTTATTGTAAATACGATGGTAATAATCTTCCCAAAGTTTTTTGACATGCTCTTCAGAATAGAAATTCTTAATTTCAATTGATTGTTTCTTTACTTCTTCTTTAAACGAAGGGTCGTCCTTTATTTTTCTTATTAATTGAGCAAATTCTTCATTGTTGTGACCTACTAAATAAGGACTTAGGAATATATCTTTATATAAATCAAGGTCTCTAACCAAGAAAGGTTTTTCGACATTAATACACTCTAGTAAAGTCATTGGGAACAATTCTTGATAAGAAGGTAAGAAAAGCATATCACAAACATTAAATATCTCGTTCATTCTTTTACGTGGAATTATACCCAAAAATTTTAAATTTTCAGGTGGATTATCCATTATTGCTTTTATTTCTTCATAACCTGATGTTATTTTTCCAAAAGAAAAGCCTCCAGCCCAAACAAAATAAATATCAGGATTATCTTTAGCGACTTTTGCAAAATCAATTACACCCTTTCTTGTTTGCGTTTGTCCAACTCCCAAAACTATAAATTTGTCTTTAGGTATACCAAATTCATCTTTAATTTTATCAATTTTAAGATTATCTAAAGGGTGAAATTTTTCATTACTTACATAATTAGGTATATATGTAATTTTTTCTTTTGGAATACCTATTTTCAATAAATCCTTAATAAAATAAGGATTTACAACAATTACTTCATCTGCTTTTCTGTAAAATTTTAAAACATACCATTTATAAGGTGAAAACATCCACCCAGGCATTTTTAAACTCCCGTCGTTTTTATCAGGGATAAAATGGACATAGCAAATGTTTATTTTCTTTTTTCTAAACTTAAAAAACAAATTTGGGTTTACTGTATGAAAGTGGTTTATATCGTATTTTTTTGGATTTCTTCCGTTTACTGATACATCCAAACTTTCAATACGTTTAACAAGGTTTACTTGTTCAAAAAAATTAGCTCCGACGCCTTGCCCTTCAATATTTAATCCTCCGGCGTACATATTTACTTTTAATTTATTCATAAATAAATTTTGGTGTTTTCTTTCAAAAAAAGCAATACGAAGAGAGAATAATATAATTTACTTATTTTAGAAGAGGAGAAAAAAGAGAAATAAAACCAATATTTTCAACTTTATTGCTATTTTTTCTTTCTATATTAAAATAGTAAACATTGGAGGACAAATTATATGCTTAATAAAAGCTTAGCACGCGAAGTTATAAATATTGCTTCTTCAACTGGTGCCGATTTCGTAGAAATCTTTAATGAAGATACTATACGTAAAAGTTATGTATTAGAAGGCATGAAAGTTGATGCAACAACAGTCGCTACAACAAGCGGTGTTGGCTTACGACTTTTAAAAGGTACAAGAAGCGTTTATGGTTCAACAAGTGATAAATCAAAAAAAGCTCTACTTGCTCTTGCAGAAACATTATCTAAATCTTTTAATGATGAAAGAGTTTTAACTGAATTAGATCGTTTTTCTGATGTAAAAGTTAAAAGTATTCACAAAAAAAGTACGCCAATTTCATCAATTAACCCTGCAGAAATTGTTTCTTTACTTAAAAAAGTTAATTCAATTATCTTAGGTTTTGATAAAAGAATTGTTCGAGCAATTTCAAGTTTCGCTTTAACTAAATCTGAGATTGAAATCTTCAATTCAACAGGTAAACATTGGGTCGACCATAAAGAATACGGACGTTTAGGAATTCAATCTATTGCTAGTGAAGATGGAAAAATCGAAACCAGATTTGATGGTCCTGGCGCTCAAGGAGGATGGGAATATTTCACAAACGAACTCAATGTAGAAGAAATTGCAAAAAATAACGCTGAAAAAGTTATTCTTATGCTTCAAGCAAAAGAATGTCCAAGCGGCAAATTTCCTGTCATCATCGGAAATGGATGGGGAGGCGTTATTTTCCACGAAGCATGTGGCCACCAATTAGAATCCACTTCCGTTGCTAAAGGTCTATCTGTCTTTTCAAATATGAAAGGTGAAAAAATAGCAAACGATTGTGTGAGTGCTTATGATGATGGATCTATTCCAAACGAATGGGGTTCAAACAACTTGGACGATGAAGGCAACACACCTCGTAAAAACGAACTTATCAAGGATGGTATTTTGACAGGTTATTTAGTCGACTCTTTCAATGGAAGAAGAATGGGTGAAGAAGGCAACGGAGCTTGCAGAAGACAATCTTACAAATTTGAACCTACATCTAGAATGAGTAACACTTATATTGCTCCTGGAAAATATACAGAAGATGAAATCATCAAGGCAACAAAACTTGGTCTATATGCTGTTTCATTCAATGGTGGATCAGTCAACCCTGCTACAGGAGAATTCAATTTTGGCTGTTCTGAAGCCTATATAATTAAAGATGGTAAAATCGCCGAACCTGTAAGAGGCGCAACTTTAGTCGGAAATGCCCGCGATATTTTAAAACATATCGATATGGTCGGTAATAATTTGGCTTTTGGTCAAGGTATGTGTGGCTCTGTAAGTGGCAGCATCCCAGTAAATGTTGGTCAACCAACAATTCGTGTCGATGAAATCGTTGTTGGAGGAAGAGGAGGTTCAATCAATGAATTCTAATAATTTTTTTGAGTCAGCTAAAGAAGCTGGAATCACAGCTAGCGAAGTTAGTTCTTCAAAATCTACTTCATTTTCTTTTTCATTATTTAAAGGTGAATTAGTTTCATACTCTGTCGATTCTTCAACAAGAATTAGCGCAAGAGGTATTTATAACAACAAAATTGGATTTGGATCAACCGAAAGCGACGATAAATCAACTACTCCTTTCTTGCTAGACGCAATTAAAGAAACAGCAACTTTAAATGAATCAGAAGATGAGCCAATTATTTATAAAGGTGCTGATAAATATCAAAAGAAAAATATTTATTCAGCTAAATTAAATGAATGGTCTGTTGAAGACAAACTTGCTCTTTGTCACAAAATCGAAGACAAGTTGAAAGCATCCGATCCAAGAATTACTGATGTCGAAGTTGAATTTCAAAATAACGATTCTGAAAGAACTTTCACAAACTCATATGGCTTGAAATTAAAAGATAAATCTAATTATTTTTTAGTATACGCCTCTATAGTTATTAAAGATGGTGAGCAAATAAAAACTAACGGAAAAATCTTCTTCAATTCTGATCAAGATTCAATCGATGTTGATGTTTTTTGTAACGAAATTGTTCAAAAAGGTTTAGAAAAACTCAATGCTGAATCAATTAAAGTTGGAAAATATAAAGCTGTTATTGATAAAGAATGTGTTTCTTCTCTTCTTTCTGCACTTCTTTCTCATGTATCAAGTGAAGAAGTTCAAAAGCATTCTTCTAAATTGGAAGGAAAACTTAATGAAAAAGTATTAAGTGAGAAATTAACAGTGTTTGAAAAACCTCATCTTAAAAATCTTTTCTTCTCTTATTTTGATGATGAAGGAGTCCCTACTCAAGATAAAGTCATCTTTGATAAAGGTGTTTTAAAAACATATTTTTACAATTTAGTTACAGCTAAAAAAGATGGTGTTCAATCAACAGGTAACGCTTCAAGAAGCGGCAGCAAAATGTCAATTTCTTATAGCAACATTGTTGTTAAACCAGGAAAACTATCAAAAGAAGGTTTATTCAACAAAATTAAGAACGGAATTTATGTAACTGAAATCAATGGTTTACATGCTGGCTTAAATCCAACTAGTGGAGATTTTTCATTACAAGCTGAAGGCTTCCATATTGTGGATGGTAAAAAAGATAAACCTATCACATTATTTACTTTAAGTGGAAACTTATTTGACTTATTTAATAATATTATTGCTGTAGGCAATGATAGCGAACTTCTTTTATCTTCGTTCACCGTTCCATCTATAGCTTTCAAAAATTTAAAAGTTTCTGCAGAATAGTAGAGAATTGCGATGTTTTTTTAAAAAAGGAGGTATATTTTACCTCCTTTTTTCTTTTTATTATTGTCTTTTTTCTAGTCTTTCTTTTCTTTTAAAATATATAAAATTCCAACTGTCTTAGGACCACAGTGAGAAGAAATAACACAACCAGCTGTAGTATGAATAATATGACTTCTATCCATATGTTTTGCTAACTCTTCAATAATATAATCGCTTTCACCGTCCATATGTCCACTATCTGTTACAAAAACTCTAGTTAAGTCAATGTTTGGTAAATCATCTAGAAATTCTTGAATTTGTGCATCGACAGCTTTTCTATATTTTCCTCTTGGTGTTTTATAAACAGTTAATTTTCCATCTATAACTTTTGCAATTGGGTGAAGGTTTAAGAAGTGTGCTAAAAGTTTAGTCATGCCACTACATCTACCACCCTTGTGTAAATAATCTAAACGGTCAATACAGAATTTAGCACTTACTAATGGAACAAGTTCTCTCACCTTTCTTGCAATTTCATGAACATCATCACCTTGATTTCTAAAATCAACCATCTTACAAACTAATAAGCCAGTACCGGTAGAGAGATTTTGAGAATCAACGACTTCGATTCTACCTTCAGGAAATTCTTGCATAGCTAATATTGCATTTTGATAACTTGATGAAAGTGTGCTGCCTATTCCTGTAACTATTAAATCGTATCCATCATCAATAAATGGTTTAAAGAAATCAACAAATTGATTAACGTTTGCTGCTCCTGTCGTTGGGGTAAATCCGCTTTCTTGAACTTTTTTATAAACTGTTTCAGCATTTAGATTTACGCCATCCAAATAGTCAGTTTCATCTCCTCTAAAAGAAACGTGCAAAGGGATTATTTGAATATTATTTTCCTTAATGTAATCAGGATTTAAATCAATTGTTGAATCAGCGATTATTATTACTTTATTTGCCATGTTAACTCCTTCTATCTATCATTAATATTTTAACAATTTGTTTGCTTTTATAGTAAATATAATTTCATTAGAAATAAGTATTCTTTTTTATGTAGTTAAAATTTATTATTATTTACATACGCAAATTATTGGGAGGAAAAATTTTAGTGAAAAAGAAAAGAGAATTTAAACTCTGGAATGAATTTAAAGCGTTCATTTCAAGAGGCAATGTTGTCGATATGGCAGTCGGCGTTGTTATTGGCGGTGCTTTCAGTGCTATAGTTAATGCTCTTGTTAAAATTTTCTTAAGTGTTTGTACTTGGGGCGTTCCTGGTGGCTTAAAAGGATTGGTTACTGTTTTACCAGCCACAAGTTCTGCTCAAGAAGGAATGAACGTTGGAATCGGATTAGGTCAAGTATTTAGCGCAGATAAATTACAAGACTTAGCTCAAAGTTATGCAGAATTCGTTTATGATAAAGGTGTTGAAGACGCTCTGGTTCAGCAAATGAAAAGTGAAATCTTATCTAAATATACTCTTTACGGATCAAATTATGTTTATAATGGGGCATCTATAATCGATTGGGGCACATTCATTAACGCTATTATTAGTTTCTTAATTGTCGCTTTAACACTCTTTGTCATTTTAAAAGTTTATAACACTCTTAAAAAGAAAAGCGAAGAAGCTAAAGCTAAACTCATTGAAGAATATTACACAAGAAATCCAAAAGCAAGACCAAAACCTGTTGTTGAAGAATCTCCACTTCCAAAACCAACAGAACTTGATGTCTTATTGGAAATTAAAGATTTATTGAAAGAAAAAGAAAGTAAAGATAGCAAATAAAAACCGGGAACTCCCGGTTTTTTAATCTTTAATCTCTTAGTTTTCTTCTTCAGTTTCTTCTTTTTTATTTATTGTCTTCTTTAAACTAAGTTGATAATCAACAAGCTCTTTATAGACATTAGATTCTGCTTTTCCATAGCATGCATCTTTCAATACTTGTTCATCAACTAATTCATCATCAAAATCAATAATTTTCTTAATTGTTTCAGCCATGAGAGCTATTTCTTTAACGCTTTCGCCAACAGTTAAGCGATCATACATTTTTCTTGCTTTATTAACAGCGTACTTAATTTCACTTTTGCTTTTTTGTTCAAAAGCAATATAGAGTGAATAAACTCGAATTGACTCTAAAGTTTTACACTTTTTAACAATCTCTTTTGTTTCTTCATCTAACTCTTTATAAAGTTTTGTTCCTTCTTCGCTTCCTTTTGAAATATAGCTAATAAAAATTTTATTTAATAAAAGGTTGGTTTTTGTATTGTGTGAAATTTTTTGAGACTTTGAAAGACAAGAATCAATAATGCTTATCGCTTCACCATAATCCTTATCGCTAAATTTCTTTAAAGCAGTTTCAAGATTAACTTGGGCTGTAAAATCAGTAATTTCTTCAAAAATTTTAAATTCAGTATTTTTTATACCTTTGTATTCATTAGCCTCTAATTTTAATTTTTCATTATAAGCTTCAATATTAATTTTATTTTTTAAAGAGATTAAACGATATCCATCGTTTAAAGTATCAAGCTTAGCAGGAAAATAATCGTATAAAACGATACAACCAGCTATAGTTGTTGAAACAACTAAACCATATTTAAGAATTTGTACTGCTTCAAAATGGTAATCGCTAGTTGCAGGTATTAAAGTCACTGCAAAATACATAACAACAAACTCTAACAAGAAAAGGATAAGAGGGAAAAACACATAAAACATAGGATTTGCTTTTTCTTTCTTAGGTTCAATTATTGTTTCGCCTGTTAATCCATTAAATCCCTTAAATCTAAATTTTAATTTAGGTTTTGCAGCGTTTTCTGAAAAATCCTTGTAAAAATTAAACCCTAGAATATTAAACGAAAGAACTTTATAGCCACCGATTAATGCACCAATTAAATGGCCAAGTTCCATCAATACAACATTAATTATAATTCCAATAACTAACGCAACTAAAATAAAGAGAATATTCTCTCCAGTATTACTTCCAAGTAACCCATCGTTAATAGCAGGTTGGATTACTAAAAATCCAACAAGCAATACGATGCCTGCCATCAGCAAATATATAATATCGCTAATTAAGTCTTCTTTTCTCATTTGTATCCTCCTAGCTTACCCAGCTAACGTGTGATAATTGAAGGTAAAGCAGAAAACTTAATAATCATTAAAATATACTTTTAAATTTTAAATGTTATTTAAGTAACCTTCAACTATTGATTTAATACTTCTTTCATTTAAAAAACATTTAATCTTCTCTTTAATGTCTTCTTTCATATAATTATCGTACTTAAAATAAGTTAGTAAATAATTACTTATACCATAACTAATAAAAGATGAAACATCTTTACGAGAATCAAGATTCAACCTTGTATCACATTTTAAATAAAGATTGAAAGATCTATAAAAATAAGAGTAAGTCATTTCTTCTAAAATATCTTTAGCTGATGAATCAAGTATTTCTTTAAATAGTTCTTCTTTTTTGAAGAATACATCTAAAATATTATTTGAAATCTCTTCTAATGTTTCGTTTTCTTTTGGTTCGATCTGTTCATCTAAAATAATAGAGTAAATTAGGTCATAAATATTTTTATAGTGGTAATAAAAAGTTTGGCGAGTAATTTTAAGTTCATCAGAAAGAAGGCGTACATCAATCTCATCGATGCGTCTTATTTTCAATAAATTAATGAATTTGCTTTTAATTTCTTCTTCGATATTTTTCATATTTTTCCCATCTCTTTATTTATACGTCTCACTTTAATAAAATGCTTTATTACCCAGACAATAATTAATACTGATAGACTAGTTGAACTCATTACTAAGAAAACGCTTAATTCATTTAAGCTTAACACTCTTGGTGCTTCTCCTTCTAAAACAAGCCAGTTAACTCCATATATTGACCAGATAAAGATTACAAAAATTAAAACAGAAGTAATTAATAAAACAAATAGTCTATATTTATTTACTGGTAAACAAACTTCAATAAGGACAAATAAAGCCGTTATTGAGATATACCAAGTCGCAATTGTTCTCAAAGAATCATTAGTAAAGCCGTACAAATCATTCATGTTTGTAAAATAAGCAATTAAATAAAAGGCCGCAATGGTAATTGACATTAAGATTCCTGGTGGCAAACTGTTAACCAATATATTTTTTATAAAGTTGCCTTTAATTCTTTCGCTATTAGGTTCAAGCGCTAATAGGAAGCTTGCAGTTCCTATAGAACACAATTCCCAAGCATAGAAAGATCCAGGCGAAAATGGCCAAGTAATACCAGTACTCAGTCCGAAAATTAAGAAGAAAGTATTTAAAAGCATGGAAAATGCTGTTTTTACCAAAAATAAAGAACATGTTCTTTGAAGGTTGTTAATGACTCTTCTTCCTTGACTAACTATATTTGGAAGACCACTAAAATTGTTATCTGTTAAAATTAGGCTCGCTAAATCTTTTGCGGCGTTAGCTCCATTAGCAACAGAAATAGAAACATCGGCTGATTTAAAAGCTAAAATATCATTTACGCCATCTCCAAACATTGCAACTGTATGACCGTTTTTCCTTAAAGCTTCAACAATCACTCGTTTTTGTTCAGGCGAAACCCTCCCGTAAACATCATAATTTTCGACATTTTCTTCAATGAAAGCATCTTCTTTCCCGTTCAACGAAATACTTTTATCTGCCCCTTCAAGATTTACTTTAAGAGCAATATTTTTAACTGTTAGTTCGTTATCGCCACTTAAAATTTTTATTTTAACATCATTTCTTTTGAACCAATTTAAAACTTCTTGAGCATCTTTCTTTATTTCATCTTCTATAGTGATTACACCAATAAAATTCAAATCTTCAGGTAATTTCTCGTCTTTAATGTCTTGCTTAGAATGAGCTATCATCAAAATTCTTTCGCCTTTATTGGAAGCTTCTTCTATTTTGCTTTTGAATTCTAGATTATCGTTTTCACATTTAAAAAAGCCGTATGCTCCAATAATAATAGTGCCTACTTCTTCAAAAGTGGCTCCGCTATATTTATAAGAAGAATCAAAATGAATAATTCCCTTAACTTTGAAAGTATCGTTTGTCCCAAAATGATTTTTAAGAGCTATGGCTGTTGTATTAAAATCATTAACAGCCTTGTTTATATTACTCAAAATTAAATGCAATTCGTTTTCGTTAAAAGGTGAATTTGGGAATTTAATTAAATTTTTTACGTTCATGTTGCCGGTAGTGATTGTTCCAGTTTTGTCAATACATAGCACATCTGCTCTAGCAAGCATATCTAAAGAGTACATATCATGTACTAATACATTCTTTCTTGATAAAACAAGTACGCCTGCAACTAATGCAGTTGAGAATAAAAGATACATTCCAGAAGGAATCATTGAAATTAACGCTCCACAAATTGGCGCAATAATTTCAACTCCAATTATGCTATAGGTAACATCTAAACCTCCTGCTATTTTGCTATTAGTAAAACATATAACAAAAATTTGTAAGATTCCTAATACTGCTACAATTATTGTCAAAATTTTAAAAATGTTGTTAATTTGTGTAAATAATTTTGATTTTGGACGCTTAAATTCCTTACTTTTTTTGCTTAAAGTATTGATGTAATTGTCTTCGCCAACTTTTTCAACAAGTATATATACCTCGCCACTAGTTAAATATGTTCCACTTAATAAATTGTCGCCGGATACTTTTTTACACTTATCACTTTCTCCAGTTAAAATAGATTCATTAACATAGCAACTCCCAGTGAGCACTTTCGCATCACATGGTACAACATCACTTCCTCTTAAAATTACTATGTCGCCTAATACAAGCTCATCATCATATAAGAGTACTTCCTTACCTTCTCGAATTACTGAATACTTTGCTTTATTTATAAAAGATAATTTATCAACAATTCTTTTGGCTCTAAAATCTTGTATCAATCCTAAAATTAAATTAGATAATACAACAACCATAAAAACCATATTTGACCATTGATTAAATATGGCTAAAATTATCGCTATTCCAAATAATAAGAAATTAAAAAATGTAAAAAGATTTTTTGCGATTATTTTTAAAACGCTGCTTCCTTTTGTGCTTTTTAATTTATTGGCTCTCCCTTCAAGAGTTAATTTTGTTACTTCTTCATTACTTAATCCCGTCTTAAAGTAACTTGGTAAAAGATTGAACTCCCCTCTATTCTCCATCTATTCACTCCTTAACGCTGTAACTGGATCCTTCTTTGCAGCAGCTCTTGCTGGTAAAAGACTACTTATAAATGTTAACAAAATTGATATCGCAATTAAAATAATAACTGAACTCCAAGATAAAGCAGCAATATTTCCAATACCATAATCAGGGTATATTGCATTTAAAATAGCATTGATAGGGAAGCATATAAGGTAGGCTATAAGACATCCAAATCCTCCACTTATAAAACCAATAACAACACACTCTGCTTCAAAAAGTCTTCCAACATCTTTTTTTCTAGCGCCAAGTGCTCTTAAAATACCAATTTCCTTTGTTCTTTCAATAACGCTTACATAGGTTATAATTCCGGTCATAACACAGCTAACAACAAGTGAAATTGATGCAAAAACAATCAATACTACAGACAAAATATCAATTAATTGATTTAATGATCCAGTTAAGGTACCAACCATATCAGTGTAATGAACTTGTTCTCCAACGTTTGCAGCATGATATGGGTCTTCGCCGGTTGCATCGATTACATTAAATTCATCTAAGCGTTTCATCAGCAAAGTTTTGTTTGTTAAGCTTGTAGGAAAAATAATTAAACTTTGAATATTAGAATAAGAATTAATATAGGCTAATAAAGATATGACTAACGGATAAGCTGCCTCATAATTTTGAACCATGAGATAAGAAATAATGTCCTCTATCACACTTAAAATCATATCCATTCCATTAGCTTTCATTTCAGCTGTAACAAGGTCCGCCCCAATAGTATTTGACCATTCAAGATAATCGTCTATTGTATACGATTCTCCTGCCGAATTAGTTGATAAACCCGTAAAAACCGAATAAAAATCAAAATATTTACTAAACAAATTATTAATAGTAGCTGCGCTCATGCTTGAATTACTTTCACTATTAGTTAAGGAAGTAAGGTCTTTCACAAAATCTAAAACATTTGCTCCTTCCTTCCAAGAAACGTTATTCAAAATATTTGAATAAATATTCGATTTTTTATTTTCACTTACTAGATACTCTTGTAAAGAATTTTGATAAGCTAATCCTGCTGCCATAGAGGTCATAGTGCTTTCTTTTTTTGGACGTAAAATTCCTGAAATTGTTACTTCTATTCCTTTAGAAGAGTCTTCATATGTGCTTTGTAAATCATCGTTTGTATAATAATAAATCGTATCGCCATTATTGTTTGTGGTCGAATTTTCATTATAAAAATCAGAATTAGTAAAAACCTTATACTTTTTATTAAGTATTTCATCAAAAGTTATCGGGTTTTCTTCAGCATATTTATCATCAACATCGTCTATGTTTTGATAAAAACCAAGTTCTTTTAAAGCTTCTAATGGAATTTGGTTTCTTGAATCAACAATTAATGCCATTTGCGTCATATCGTTTTCGTCAGGATAATCCCCTGCGATTACATCATAAGATTCAGTTATATATTCTTCTTGACCAAATAACACATGAAAATAGTTTGTTGGTAAACCGGTAATCGAATAAAGAACATTTGATACAGAAGTAAATGTTCCGTTTTGAACAAGATACGCTTCATCAGTTACTGGATCGGTTGTTGTTAAATTAAAAGCATATTGTTCACCATAATTAACAACATAATCATTAATAAGGTCAGTCGTTTCTTTAAGGTAGTCAATATAATTAATATATTTTTGAGTTATGTTGTTATAAGAAATCGTTTGTTTACCAATATTACTTATATAAGGATAAACAAGTTCTTCGTCAGAGTACTCAGGATTTTTATCATAGTCCTCATTTGCTTCATAAGAAACACTATAAGAAGAAACAGTAAGAGGCATTTGAGAAGCGGTTTCTTCTTCCATATTATCAATCCATAAAGAAAAACCGTTATTAACTGCAAGGACAAGTGCTACACCAATTATGCCAAATGAGCCAGCAATACTTGTCATAATAGTTCTTCCTTTTTTGGTTAAAAGATTTTTAAAAGAAAGGTTTAATGCGGTAAAAAAGCTCATAGAACTAAGCTTTTCTTTGCGTTTTTTCGCTTTTTTCTCTTTTTTAGTTTCATCTATTATTTCAAGCTTTTTGACTTCTTCTTCTCTTTTTGCTTGAAAAATCTTATCTTCAGATTCTTTATTAGCTTTAATTTTTTCAGTACTCCACGTATCTGATTCTACTTCGCCATCTTTGAATCTAATGATTCTATCTGAATATTTATACGCTAGCTCTTGGTTGTGGGTAACCATGATGACAAGTCTATCTTTAGATATCTCTTTTAAAATATCCATAACCTGAACCGATGTTGTCGAATCAAGAGCGCCTGTTGGTTCATCCGCTAAAATTATTTCAGGATCATTAATGATAGCACGAGCAATTGCAACTCTTTGCATTTGTCCGCCACTTAATTGGTTTGGTTTTTTATTAAAAGCTTTGTTTAATCCAACAATAGTTAATGCTTTTTTAGCTTTCTCTATCTTTTCTTTTTTTGAAACTCCATTAAGCGTTAAAGACATCGCGACGTTTTCAACTATAGTAAGTTGTGGAATTAAATTATAAGATTGGAAAACAAACCCTATTCGCTTGTTACGATAGTTATCCCATTCTTTATCGCCATATTCTTTTGTTGATTGACCCTCAATAACAAGGTCGCCGCTAGTATAATGGTCAAGCCCACCAATTATATTTAAAGTTGTAGTTTTACCGCAGCCAGATGGACCTAAAATAGAACAGAATTGCTGTTTTGGGAAGTATAAATTGATGCCCTTCAGTGCTCTGAAAGGTTCCTTATCCACATAATAATCTTTAATAATATCTTTTAATTCGAGCATCAACCAATCCCCATAATTAACAACAAAATTTTATTATAATACATTACAATTTTAAAGATTTTTTAACATTGTAAAAACGACAATAAGTAGGAAAATTTAGCAATAAAATAAATATAGACCTACTTCCCAAGGATCCTCCACTATCTATGAAAAGTAAAGAAACAATACTTAAGTTTGCCCCTACGTAAATTAATACTGTTTTTCTTAAAATTTTGTTTGATAAAAAAAGAGAGAGAACTGATTTATTTTCATTCAGGTTTATTTATTTTAATTTAAAAATTTAAATAGGTTTTTGCAGTTTTTTTGATAAATATCGTATATTTTCAATGCGCTGCTCTCGCGTAACACGTCAAGAAATCTGCTTCTACTTTTCTCTCTTAGTTAAAAAGAATTTTTCTAATAGTTTTTTATATGTGAAAATATCGTCACTCTTAAAAACTGTTGTTTTTGAATCGTATATTTTTGTTAAGTCAATTTTGCTTCCACACGCGCCCATAAAGTCTTCATTTAATATATAGACAACACGAGAGATTCTAGCTTGCAAAATAGCACTCATGCACATAGAACAAGGTTCTAATGTGACATAAAGCGTGTGTCCTTCTAATCGCCAATTATTAATTTTCTTTGAAGCCTTCCTAATAACGTTAATTTCAGCATGGCTGGTAACATCGTTATTTTTTTCTTTTTTGTTATAACTTTTAGTTATTATTTTATGAGTGGTATTATCCACTAAAACCGCTCCTACAGGAATTTCATTATGTTTATAAGCTTTTAAAGCTTCTTTGCAAGCTATTTCTAGATAATACTCATCACTAAACGTTTTCATAATTAAAGTAATAGTATCGCATTTTTGAGCAAAATAAAACCGTTACACAGACAATCATAATCTTAAGGCTGCTATATTTCTATCCTGACCTGGTTCGAAAAGATTGCTCGTAACGGCTTAATAATTATAATTGAATTTTTTATTTTTTGATAGGTTTAATTACAGAAATTCCACCCATATATGATCTAAGAACCTCTGGAATAATAACTGAACCATCTTCTTGTTGATATTGTTCAAGAATTGCAGGGAATACACGAGAAGTTGCAAGACCACTTCCGTTTAATGTGTGCATATAGTGAAGTTTTCCATCTTCTCCTCTATATCTCATCATTCCTCTCCTTGCTTGATAACTTCTAGCGTTTGATACAGAAGATACTTCTTTATAAATACCAATTGATGGTAAAAAGACTTCAATATCGTATGTTCTTGCCATTGAATGGGAGCAATCCGCGGCAGCTAATTTTGAAACTCTATAATGCAAACCGAGTTTTTCTACTAAAGATTTTGCTTTCTTAAGTAACTCTTCAAAAGCTGCATCACTTTCATCTTCTTTAGTGTATTCAAACATTTCAACTTTGTTAAATTGATATCCTCTAATCATACCTCTTTCTTCAGTACGATAAGATCCAGCTTCTTTTCTATAGCAAGGTGAGTAAGCAAAGAATTTCTTTGGAAGTTCTTTCCCATCTAAAATTTCATTACGATAATAGTTAACTAAAGCTGTTTCAGCGGTTGGAAGTAAGAATTTTGCAGGGTCCATTCCTTTAAGTTCAAAAACATCACCTTCAAATTTTGGGAATTGTCCAGCAGTAAATCCACTCTCGTAATTTAAAATATGAGGTGGGAGCATAAATTCGAAGCCATCATTAATGTGCTCATTAATAAAGAAATTTAATAAAGCCCATTCTAATCTAGCACCTAAATTTGTATAAAACCATGTTCCGTGCCCGCTGACTTTTGCGGCTCTATCGTAATCAATTAAACCTAAAGATTCGGCAAGTTCGACATGATTTTTAATTTTAAAGTTAAATTCTGGTTTATCCTTATAGTAATAAATTGGTTTGTTATTTTCTTTTCCACCCTCTAGCAAATCTTCATCAGGTAAATTAGGAAGAGCATATAAAACTTCATTAATTTTACTTTCTAAAACCTTCAGCTTTTCTTCATTTTCTTTGTTTTCGGCAGCTAATGCTTTAACTTTAGCAAAAATAGCATTTACATCGCCGCCTTCTTTTTTAACTTGTGGAACTGATTTTGATAATTTGTTTTGTTCAGCTTTATTGTCTTCTGTTGCTTTTTGTAGTCTTCTTTTTTCTTCTACATTTTTAACAAGACCATCGATATCAGCTTCATATAACTTTCTTTTTAAAAGTTCTTTAACATGTTCTTTATTTTCAATAATATAATTAACGTCTAACATAGTCACTCTCCAAAATATTCTCGATAATAATCGATAAATTTCTTACCGATTCTTTTGATATCATTCGTCTTCATAAAGGTTTTTTGATTGTCTTTTAAGTCAGGTAATTTTCCGGCTAAAAAGTCATTAAAACCATTGATAAAAGCGTCGAAATCATTATAAACACATGAATTTTCTTTATCAATTAATATATCTTTAAACGCACTAGATGATAAAGAAAGCACTGGTACACCACAAGTGTAGGCTTCTAAAAGTTCCACGCTCGCGGTATATAAAGAATTAAGTAAAATAAACGCACTCGCGTTATAAACTAACGAATCATAAATGTCTTCACTTAAAATACTGCTTACAAACAAGTTTTGACCACATCTTTTAAAATATTTACTTACTGCCTTTGCTTCTTTGGTGTGATAATCAGGTATAATAACAATAAATTTTATATTTGAAAAAATTCGAGCTAATTCAATAATTCTTTTGGCTGCTTGTTCATCTTTTGAATCTAAAAATGTATATACGTATTTACTATTTTCTTCTATATGAAAATAAATATAAATAAGTTTTGATAATTCACTGTCTTTAAGTTCAAACTTAGTTCTTTTTATAGGTGGTAACAAGACTTCGATATTGCTTTCCACTTTGCTTTCTTTTAGTAAAGTTTTAGCTTCTTCTGATGGTACAAAAATTAAATCGTATTCAGAAAAGTTTTTTAAGTAACTTTCTTTTATTTGATACTTTTTATTTTTGTCTTTATTAAAAGCTAAAACTTTAAAATCTTGTTCAAACTCTGAGTAAAAAGCAAAGGTAATTTTTTTGAAGTCTTTCCCTCTAAAATAATTAAACTTGTTTACGTCATTAAAATTTATGTAACAAACAGCTTCGATTCTTTCATCAATTGCGTTTGTTAAATATCTATAATCGTTGAGTTCAAGCGATGCTTTAAGATTTTTTCTCAAGCTGCTTGACTCAAAATTATAGAGATCATTTTTGATGTTATCATAGAAGTAAATATTTAAAATATTGGGATTTTGCATGGTTTTTACTTGAAAACTATATTTTACTTAACTTCTTCTATGTTTGTATTGGAAGCTTCAGAATTTGAATTTTCTTCATTTACTGGAGCAGTTTCTTCTTGTTCTTCGTGAGGAAGAATTGTAAAGCTAGAAACTTTTTCACCTTCTTTTAAGTTAATAATTTTAACACCAGACGAATTTCTGCCACAGAGTCTAACTTGGGAAATTGGTGATCTAATAACTTGTCCGTTGTTAGTCATAACAAGATAATCTTCATCACCGTTAATAACTTTCATGCCGATAAGTTTTCCAGTTTTTTCGGTGATTTTAATAGTAATAACACCACCAGCTCCTCTATTTGTTAATCTATAGTCTTCGATTTCAGAAAGTTTTCCAAGGCCGTTTTCACTTAATGCGAATACAAGGTGTCCAGTGAGATCAGTTGATAAGCCGACAAGTTTATCTTCATCTCTCAATTTCATACCTCTAACACCGGCCGCATTTCTTCCCATAGCTCTAACGTCTTCTTCATTAAACATACAAAGTTTACCATCGTTACTAGCAAGAAGAATTTTTGCTGAACCATTAGTTACTCTAACATCAAGTAAGTTATCTCCTTCTTTAAAGGAAATAGCGTTTTTACCATTACGATTAATACGTTTAAACTCACTTAAATCAGTTCTTTTTACAACGCCTTGTTCGGTTGCGAAGAATAAATAGTGGTTTTCATATTCGTCTGCACTAATTAAAGCAACAACTTTTTCTTCTTTATCGAGGCTTAAAAGATTGAGAACTGGAATTCCTTTACCTGTTCTGCTAAATTCAGGAATTTCATGTCCTCTTTTTCTATAAACTCGTCCTAAATTAGTAAAGAATAAAACGTCTGTATGGGTTTTTGATGATAAGACAATCATGACTTCATCATCATTATAAACACTCATTCCTTTAACACCTGTTCCGCCTCTATTTTGAAGCTTGAATTCTGAGGTAGACATACGTTTAATATATCCTTTATTAGTTAAAGTAATAACGATATCTTCTTCTGGAATCAAATCTTCATCATCAATTGATGAGATTGCAGTTGAAACTTGAGTTCTTCTTTCGTCGCCGAATTTTTCTTTAATTTCGTTAAGTTCACTTAAAACAACTTCAAGCATATGTTCTCTTGATTCAAGAATATAAACATATCTTTCAATATTCTTAGCAAGTTCGTCATATTCATCATGGAGTTTTTGTGTTTCAAGTCCTGTCAAACGACCAATAGTCATTGCAACAACAGCTTCGGCTTGAACTTGACTGAAACCATATCTTTCCATAAGTCTTTGAGTTAAGACTGCTTGGTTTGGTGAAGATGTAGCAAGATCAATAAATTCATCTCTGCTTTCTTTTCCACCAAGTTTAGAAACATCTAATAGGTCATGTACTTTAATTAAAGCTTCAATAATATGTTGTCTAGCTTCATCTTTTGCTTTTAAGAATTTAGTTCTTCTTTCAACAATTTCGATTTGGAAATTAATATATTGATTAATTAATTCTTTTAAACCTAAAACTCTAGGTACACCATTTAAAATGCAAAGATTTATAATACCGTAACTAATTTCAAGTTGAGTATTTTTAAATAATTGATTAAGAATTACTTGAGGAACAACATCTCTTCTTGTTTCAATTTCGATTCTAACATCGGTTTTGGAAAAATCTTTAACAGAAGTAATTCCATCAATAACCTTGTCTCTAGCTAATTCGCCAATTTTAGCAACTAAAGTTGATTTATTAACTTGATATGGAATCTCAGTAATGATAATTTTTGATTTTCCATTTGGATTTTCATGAATTTCAGTTTTACCTCTTAGTCTGAAAGTTCCTCTACCTGTTAAATAAGCATCTCTTACTCCACCTAAACCATAAATAATGCCACCGGTTGGGAAATCAGGAGCTTTAACAATCTTCATTAATTCTTCGATTGAACAATCTGGATTATGAGCAACAAATTCAATACCTTCACAAATTTCTGTTAAGTTATGTGGAGGCATCTTTGTAGCCATACCAACAGCAATACCATCACTACCATTTACAAGTAAATTAGGAAATCTAGCTGGTAAAATAGTTGGTTCTTCTAAACTGCCATCATAGTTTGGTGCAAAATCAACAGTATTGTAATTAATATCTTTAACAAGCTCTAATGATATTTTTGACATTCTTGCTTCAGTATAACGAGGAGCTGCTGCTTCATCGCCATCCATTGAACCAAAGTTTCCGTGTCCTGTTGCTAAGCAATATCTCATAGAGAAAGGTTGAGCAAGTCTAACTAATGTTTGATAAATTGCGCTATCGCCGTGTGGGTGATATTTACCCATAACTTCACCAACAATTTTTGCTGATTTAACAAATGGTTTACTTGGTGTATAGCCAGCATCGTACATTGCATAAATGACTCTTCTATGAACTGGTTTTAAACCATCTCTTACATCAGGAAGAGCTCTTGAAACAATGACGCTCATCGCATAATCCAAGAAAGAATCTTGAACTTGAGTAACTATTTCAGTATTTGTTAAAGATGGGACTATTCCGGCTTCAAGTTCAGCGTTTTCTTCTCTTAATTCTTCTTCGCTATCGTTTGTATTTTCAGTAATTTCTGCTTTCTTTTCTTCGTTTTCCATGCAAATACCTCATCTTTTTTTAAATATCAAGATTCTTAACAAATTTTGCGTTTTCTTCAATGAATGTTGAACGTGGTTCAACGTCTTCACCCATTAGATCGTTAAATACTTGATCTGCTGCAACAGCATCATCCACGGTAACTCTTAACATTTTTCTAACTTTAGGGTCCATAGTTGTCTCTTCAAGTTGTGAAGGATCCATTTCACCAAGACCTTTATATCTTTGGTATGGATAACCAGGTTTTAAAGCGAGTTCTTTTCTAATTACATTAAGTTGTTCGTCGTTATATGCATAATATGCTTTTCCTTTATATTCAACTTTATATAAAGGAGGTTGAGCGATATAAACACAACCATGTTCAATTAATGGTTTCATAAATCTGTGGAAGAATGTTAAAAGTAAGATTCTGATATGAGAACCGTCAACATCAGCATCAGTCATGATGACAATTTTGTGATATCTGATTTTAGTTATATCAAATTCTTCACCATAACCTGCTCCGATTGCACTTATCATATTTCCAATTTCGGCATTTTCAAAAATACGATGGGCTTGAGCTTTTTGAACATTTAAGATTTTGCCTCTTAAAGGCATAATAGCTTGAGTTTTTGGGTCTCTTCCTTGCTTTGCGCTTCCACCTGCAGAATTACCCTCAACAATAAATAATTCACATTCTTCAGGATTGTTAGAACTACAATCGGCTAATTTTCCAGGGAGTGTAGTTGGTTCAAGTACATCCTTTCTTCTCATATTTTCTTTAGCAGCACGAGCAGCTAAACGCCCATCATAAGCGCTTTTAACTTTCTTAGCGATTGCTAAAGCAACATCTTTGTTTTCGAGTAAGTATCTTTGTAATTGATCGCCAAAAACTGTATTAACAATCTTTTTAACTTCAAGGTTTCCTAATTTTCCTTTAGTTTGACCTTCATATTGTGGATTTGGGTGCTTAACTGAAATAATAGCTGTTAACCCTTCTAAGCAATCTTCAAGAGTAATTCTTTCTTTATCACTGTCTTTTAAAATTTTGTTATCTCTTGCGTAATTATTTATTACTCTAACTAAAGCTAAATTAAAGCCATCAACATGCATGCCACCATTTCCAGTAGAAACATTGTTACAAAAAGAATAAACGTTATGAGTGTAGCTCTTTGTATACTGAAGTGCGATTTCACAATAAATTGTTTCTTTTGTTCCGTTGTCGTCAAAGATCTGAGCCCCTTCTGAATAAAAAACGTTAGGGAATAAAGCTTCTCCGTTTCTATTTACATATGTGACGTATTCTTTAATGCCGCCTTCAAAATGGAATTTATCTTCTAAGATTGGATCCATTCTTAAATCACGAAGTACAATTGTAACTCCTTTGTTTAAGAAAGCCATTTGTCTAAGTCTATTTTTGATTGTTTCGTAACTATAGATAGTTGTTTCTTTAAAAATAGTTGGGTCTGGTTTGAAAGTGACTTTTGTCCCGTGTTCTTTTGATGAACAATCACCAATTCTTTTTAAAGGTTCAACTGTATGTCCTCCGTTTTCAAAGCGGATAAAATAAACACCACCATCTTTTTTAACAGTGACTTCAAGCCAAGAGGAAAGTGCGTTAACAACAGAAGCTCCAACACCATGGAGACCACCACTAACCTTATATACGCTTCCTTGGCCAAACTTTCCACCAGCGTGTAAAACAGTGTAGACAGTTTCAACACCACTTAATTTTGTCTTGTCAACGACATCTACAGGAATACCTCTACCATTATCAGTAACTGTGATTGTGTTATCTGGGTTAATATCAACGTTAATAGTATCGCAATATCCAGCTAAAGCTTCATCGATACCATTATCAACGATTTCCCAAACTAAATGATGAAGACCAGTGGAAGATGTAGATCCGATATACATACCAGGTCTTTTTCTAACAGCTTCAAGTCCTTCTAAAACTTGAATAGAATCACTGTTATATTTTTCATCACCTTTTTCTAGAACTCTTTCATCATTAATATCAATGATTTCGTTAGAAATTTTAGAGTCGATACTTTCTTCTTGAGCGTCAAACCCTTCATTGATGTCGATTTTTTCACTCTCAGTTTCTTCAGAAGTTTCGACTACTTTTTCTTGCTCTTTCTTTTCTTCTTCCATCTTCATTCCTCCTTCATCGTTCTATTCTCTAAATGATAATAATTTTTATTGAAATATTGACTTTTTGCAGTGTTTGTTATGAAAACTTGTGTAAAATTTTCAAGATAATTAATTAAATTTTGTTCGTGTTTTGAATCAAGTTCACTAAGAACATCATCAAGAACTATAATTGGACTTTTATCTTTATTCAAAAAATAAAGCGATAGTATTAGTGAAATAACTGAAATACGATTTTCACCTTGAGAGCCATATAAGCTTACATCTCTACCATCAAGGAAGAGTTTAAAATCATCTTTATGAACACCAATCAAAGTTTGTTTTCTCTTTAATTCTTCTTCTTTCACTTTTTGAAATTCGTCTTTCAGAAAGTTTTCTATATTTTCATAATCTTTGATGAAACTTTCGTAAGTCATAAGAAGTTTTTCATCTTTTAATGACACATTTTTATAAACATCATTAAGATATTTATTAATTTCATTAATAAACTTTTTCCTATAAATATAGATTTCTTTGTTTAAATTAATAATTTGATTCGTAAGAATACCAATTAAGGTGTAATTGATTTTGTAAGCTTTAAAAGCATCATTTCTTTCTTTAAGAATCTTCTCGTAAAGAGATAAAGTTTTTAAATAATTATTTGAAAATTTTGACAAGTAAATGTTTAAAAACTTTCTTCTTTCTTTTGGTGCATCTTTTAATAGATTTGTATTTCTAGGAATAAAGCTTAAGACATTTATCAAGGAATTTAGCTCACTTATTTTTGAGACTGTTTTGTTGTTCAATAAGATTTTTTTACCTTTATCGTTAAACTTAATTTCTAGGGTTTTTGTTGATTTTTCATCCTTAATTTTTGCTAAAATCACCGCAAATCCTGCATCTTTTCTAACTAACTCACTAATTTCGCTTGTTCTAAAAGACCTCGTTAAAGACAAAAAGTATATCGCTTCAAGAATGTTTGTTTTTCCGCTAGCATTCTCTCCGTAGATATAATTTATTCCTGGTTTAAAAGATACTTTTAAAAACTCATAATTACGTAAATTATGTAATTCAAGCTCTTCAACTATCATTTGCCAATTTCAAAGAACAAAGAATCATCAATGACTATTTGATCAGAAGCATAAAGTTTTTTACCTCTCATTTTGCAAACAGTTCCATTAACAAAAATATCATGTTCAGCAATGAACTCTTTTGCTTCTCCTCCATTTGCAATAATATCTGCAAATTTTAAGAATTGGCCTAAGGTAATGTACTCACTTGTTATTTTTACTTCTTTAAATTTATTCATTTCCGACTCCTTTAATATTATATATTAAAGGAAGCCCATTTTAAAGAAAAAAGACTACCTTGGTATAGGTAGTCGATACATTAAATTTTATTGCCCTAATACGTTCTAACCGGTGTTATTAGGTGAATATTGCTCGGATCATTTTTATCAGTGATTGTGAATGGCTTCATTTCACCAACAAATGAAAGTAAAACATCTTGTGATCCTAAAGCTTTAATCGCATCTACAACAAAGTGATAATTAAAACTTATTTCTAATCTCTCGCCAGTGTATCTAAATAAGCTTAAAATCTTTTCTCCGCTTCCAGAAAGCTGAGATTTAGAAGAAACAACAACGTTTCCTTCAACCATTGTTACTTTAACAATGTTTTCTCTATCTAAAGTAAGCATAGCGACACTATTAATAGCATTTAAGAAATCATTTGCATTAACTTCTAAGAAATAATAGTAAGTTTTTGGAACGATATTTTTAACATTTGGATAATCACCACCAATTAAATTGGTGATAATTTTAGTGTTAGCGTACTTAAAAAGCACTTTTTTATCACTTGCATATATTTCAATCTCTTTTTCGTTTTCAATCGTTCTAGCGGCTTCTAAAAGTGTTTTTGCGTCAATATTAATCGAAAACATGTTTACACAATCACTAGGAAGTTCTTTTTTAGCAAGTCTTGAACCGTCTGTAGCTGTTAAAATTAAGTTTGTACCATTATTTTCAAAATTAACAGCTTTTAATTGCTGTCTTGTATTTTTTTGTGACGCTGCAAAAGCGACTTGATTGACTGCTTGTTGGAATAACTTTGAATCTAAAACAACTCTTGTTCCATTTTCTTCAAAATTACAATCAGGATATTCTTCAAAACGGGTAACAGTTAATGAATATTTTGTATTGCTATCGTTTTCAAGTTTAGCAAGTCCTTCTTCAACTATTTCAAAGTTAATCTCTTCTCCATCAATCGCTTTAACAATTTCATTTAATATCTTTGCGTTGATTAAGATTGAGCCTTCTTTATAATCACGGATTACTTCTTTTCCATCAATAATAAACGGGACAACAACTTCTAAATAAACGTCTCCATTGCCACCATAAAGAATTAATCCTTCTTCATTTAAAACTAAAGCAACATCAAGAAGAATAGGATTAGGAGAACTTGTTGGAATAAATCTGGATGCTGTTGTAACGGCTTTGAGAAATTCATTTCGTTTAATATTAAATTTCATAATTTATTTACCTTTTTTTAAATTTTATAATAATAAGCTCTGCGGATATTGTGGAAAACTCACTTATACTTTAATTCTTACATTTTTATACTTTCTAATTTTTACGATGCTAATCGCTTTTTTAACTCGCGAATAGCGGTTTGAGTTTGTTCATCAGTTTTCAACAACTTATCAATTTTTTCTATGGAATGCATGATGGTTGTATGATCTCTACCACTAAAAATTGTTCCGATTTTCTTTAAAGGAAGATCTAATAAATCTCTCATTAAATAAATTGCAATATGGCGAGCGTTAACGATGTTTCCAACTTTGATTTTGCCTGTTATTTGAGAAATGCTTAGCGAGTAATAAGAGCTAACAACACTTAAAATCTTTTGCTCGCTGACTTTATTCTTAGCGTCGCTACAATCAACCATGGATTGTAAAGCTTCAGCGCATAAATTGATATCGATGTGAGTTGCTTTGTTAATCGAAGCGTAAAAATTAAGTCTAATTAAAGCACCTTCAAGGCTTCTAATAGAATCTTTGAATTTGTCCGCCATGAAGAATAGTACATCTTCATCATAATTAGATAAATCACTACCTGAAGCAGTAATTTTTGATTTTAAAATGTTAAAACAAGTCTCGGTATCTGGCTTAGTGACTGAAACACTTAAACCACTTGTAAAACGTGTTAAAATACGTTGATCAATACCTTCTAACTCGCCAGGAAGACGATCACTAGTAAAACAAATTTGCTTATGATTTTGACGAAAATCCTCGTAAATGTTAAAGAAAAATTCTTGAGTTTTTCTTTTGTCTTTTAACATTTGAATGTCATCGATAAGTAAAACGTCAAACTTTTTAAGGAATTTATAAAGTTGTTCTTTACGTGTATCTCCGTTAACGAAATCAATGTATTCATTCAAAAAATCTTGGCTTGAAAAATAAAGAACTTTCTTTTCTGGCATGTTAGTTTTTATATAATTACCTATTGCGTTTAAAAGGTGAGTTTTACCAAGCCCGCTTCCGCCGTAAATAAAGAGTGTTTGATAAATACCGCCAGGTGCTGTTGCTGTGTATAAAGAAGCTTTTTGAGCTTCTGAATTACAAGGCCCAACAACAAAAGTATCAAAAGTATAATTAGGATCTAAAATAGAATTTTTGAAATAAGATAACTCTTCTGTGGAAGAATCAACGAATTTCCTTTTTTCTTTGATATCGTCACTAGTAACAAAAACTGGAACATAATTTGTTGAAGTGTGTTGAAGAAGTTTTTGCGAGAGGTAATCAGAGAAACGATCACGCAAAATTTCTTTTGTTAATTTTGATTCACAAAGAATATAAATTTTATTTCCATCTACATCGTAAATTTTTGTATTTCTAAAAAAAGCATCGAAGATAGTTTTTTCTTTTTCTTCCGATACTGTCGATAAAATAGTGTTCCAAAGTTCCGCGTTTTGACTAACTGTATTCGTATTCATAATGCGTGATTATTTTATATTAAAAATATAAAAATATATAGACTTGAATATTTGATAAAGTGAGTTTTCCACATTAAAAAACAAATAAAAAGCGACAACCACCGAACAAGAAAAAGTTATACACAATTTTTATGTGGAAAAGTATGTGGAAAACTTTTGTCCATGTGGATTTTGTGTGTTTTGTGGATTGCTTTCCACATAAGTCTGATTAATCCACACAGAAAAAGTATTGATTTTATCGATAGTTTTTCTACTTCTACACATTAAAAAAACGAGCATTACACACTATGTTGAAAGCAAGACTATTTCTAGACTTTTTACGAAGTATGACACAATTAAGCAAGACGACATTTAGTTGACTTATATGTATATATACATATATAATTTGTTTTGCATATTTTTAGGAGGAATATATTTATGAAAAGAACTTACCAACCAAGTAAATTACACAAAGCAAGAGTCCACGGATTTAGAGCAAGAATGGCAACTGGTCATGGTAGAAAAGTTTTAGCTTTAAGAAGAAAGAAAGGTAGAAAAGTTTTAGTCGTCAATACTAAACACTAATTAATGAAAGTCATTAATCGCGTTAAAAAATATCGAGAATTCAAAGAAATTTTCAACCTTAAAAAGTTTAAAAGAAACGAAATCTATACTGTTTATTATCGTAAAAACGAATTCGGATTCACTAGGGTTGGAATTCATGTCTCAAAACGAAATGGGATTGCTGTAACTAGAGTAAAAATTAAACGTCAAGTCAGAGCGATTTTAGACTCATATCTCGAATATAAAACAAACGGACTAGATTTAATTGTTGTTATTTCACCAAAATACAACACTAACGAATTTGATAAAAACAAAAAACTTTTACACGATTTGCTAAAACAAATCACTTCCATCAAGGAGAAATAAATGAATAAAAAAAGTTTAACAAAGGTCTTTGGGGGAACAGCCGTATTAGGAGCGGTATTACTTCTTACAAGTTGTAACTCATTTTGTTCAAATTTAGATACTTCTAACTACATGTTCGGCTATAACGGCATGAACACTACTTATTTTGAAAGTTATGAACAAGGTGAACAATATATTTTAGACACCTTCAAAGCTCAATCAAACGTTGATGTGGAGAAAGTTAATTTAAATTGTCTTGTTTTAGAAAAGAATGCAAATGATACAAATGATGACTTACCTTATGTTGGAGAGGACGGTCAAAACAATCATGAGTTGTTCTTTTATAAAGTCAATGACAATCTTTTTGCATTAAAAAATGTAACTATTTATGCTAAGGGAATTTCTACTGTTGAAAATACCAACGGTGTTAGTTATACATTTGGTTTAAATGACTTCACTAAAACACTTATTACTAATGCAGCTAACTACAATATAATCACTCCTTCCACTTCTTATTGGGAAGAGCTAGATCGTAAAGTTTTAAATGCAATGATTGAAGAAGCAAACGCTTCCTCATTAGAAAATTTAACAAACTTATCTCTTGAAACTTTAACTTATGAACAAGTTTATGGTTATACAAGCACACAGTTAAGCGAATATAAAAACGATACAACTAACGAAGAATTGCTTAATGAAATGTTAGAAGGTGGCGAAAATAACATTGGTAGAAATAACGCTCTTTTAGCACGCACAGGCTTTGTAAAATACTATAACGAAGAAAACCCAACTGATAAGTTTTTAAATATTAAAAATTGGAATAATGAAATTGTTACTTCTGAAGGTTTTTCTTTTGATGACGGATTAAGTAGTAATTTCTTAAATTTAATGTCAACCACATTAAATACTCAAACTGCTAATTTAAGAACTTGTATCACTGTTAATGATGGTTTCTATGGTCATATATCTAACGATCCACTTAACGATACTGTTTTAATTGAAGGAAAAGGCGAAGATTTTTATGAAGGATGGGGCAGAGCATTCTCTGAACATGGATTCTTAGAAGGTCTTTTAGTTTATCCAATCGGTACAATGGTTGAAAACTTTGCTCATATCTTTGGAATGAATGGTTATGGACAAATCTTTGCTGTTTTACTTGCAACTCTTATTATTAGAGTCCTCTTTATGCTTGTTACAATGCCATCAACATTGTCACAACAAAAAATGACTTTGTTACAACCTGAAATTGCAAAACTTCAACAAAAATATCCAAATGCTAATTCAAACGATTATGAAAAGCAAAAATTAGCAGCCGCTCAAATGGCGCTTTATAAAAAATATAAAGTTCACCCATTTGCTTCACTTCTTATTATTTTTGTCCAATTCCCTGTCTTTATTTGTGTTTGGAATGCTTTACAAGGTAGCGCTTCCTTAAGTAGAGATGCGGTATTAGGATTAAGACTTTCAGATACCATATGGTCTGTTTTAAGCAACTTTAGTGGGTGGCCAAGCAATCCAGGATGGTGGACTGCACTTGTTCTTGTTATTTTAATGAGTGCTGCACAAATTGTTTCTATGCTTATTCCTAATTGGCTAAATAAGAAGAAAATGAAATCTGTTACTAAATTAAATAACAGTTCTTCTATGAATCAACAAAACAAAACACTTAAATACACTCAATGGATAATGACTATATTCATTATTTTCATGGGCTTCACACTTCCAAGTGCTATGGGTGTTTACTGGTTTGCTGGTGCTATTATTTCAATTATTCAATCAGTTATTATTCATTACATTTTTATTGCTAGATCAAATAAACGTAATGGTAAATATAAAGATAATAATAAAGAAGGGTTTAACGATAAAGTTAAAAGACTATTTACTAAAAAGAAAGAAGGGAGTGTCCAATAATGAAACTATATTCAGGTAAAACACTTGCTGATTGTTTAAAACAAGCAAGCGAAGAATTAAATGTTTCCGAAGAAGAATTAATTTATAAAATTGTTGAAGAAAAGAAAGGTTTATTTTCAAAAAAGACTACTATTTCTGTTGAAGAAACAAGCGATGTTATTCTTTTTGTAGAAGAATATATTAAAGATATATGTCACGCTTTAAATCTTGACGCAAGTTTAAAGACTTTCTATCGCGACAATCTTATTAAGGTTTTAATTGAGACAAATCACAATTCTATCTTAATCGGAAACAACGGAAAATCACTTGAATCTTTAAACGAATTAGTCAAGCTTGCTGTTTCTCAAAAATTCAGAAGAAAATTCAGAATCCTTCTTGATATTGGTAATTATAAAGATAAGAAATACTCTAGAGTTATTCATGAAGCTAAGAAGGTTGCTAAAGAAGTTTTATCAACACACGTTGATGCTAAACTTGAACCAATGACACCAGATGAAAGAAAGAAAGTTCATAACGCATTAACCAATTGGAAAAATATTAAAACAGAATCAGTTGGTGATGGTAAAAATAGAGCTGTTGTCATTAAATATGCTCCTTTCGATAAAGAAGTAAACACCACTTCTTCCGAAGAAGAAAAGGCCGAGTAATTAAATGTTTGAAACAATCGTCGCTTTAGCTACTCCACCGTTAAGAAGTGCCTTAGCAATCGTCAGACTTAGTGGTGACGATTGTTTTTTTATTGTTTCAAAATTCTTTACAAAGGATATAACAAAGGTAGAAAAAAACACTATTTATCATGGTTTTATTAAGGATGAAGAAGAACTTATTGACGAAGTTGTCTTGCTAGCTTATAAAGGCCCTAGATCTTTTACAGGTGAAGACAGCGTTGAGATAATGTGTCATGGTTCACCACTTATTTTTAATCGAATTATTAAAGTTGCTTTAAAAAATGGGGCAAGACTTGCCACAAATGGAGAATATTCTTCTAGAGCTTATGCTCACGGCAAACTTAATTTAATGCAAGCAGAATCAATAAATGACCTTATTAATGCGGAAACTGAAGAAAGCAAAAAACTATCTTTAATGGCTTTAAAAGGAGATACAGCCAAACTTATTGATCCATTAAAAAAGAGCTTAGGTGATATTTTATCATTAATTGAAGTAAATATTGATTACCCTGAATATTTAGATATTGAAGAAGCAAATAATGAAAAAATAGTTGAGGTTTGCAAGGAAAATATTAAATATATAAAGAAATTGATTAAAGATGGTGTTAAAGGAAACATCATTAAAGATGGAATAAATGTTGCTATTGTTGGTAAGCCAAACGTTGGAAAATCGTCTATTCTAAATGCGCTGCTTAACGAAAACAAAGCTATAGTTACTGACGTAAAAGGTACCACTAGAGATATAGTCGAAGGCAAAATTAATTTAAATGGCGTTGTGATTAATCTATTCGATACCGCCGGAATACGCGAATCTTCTGACGAAGTCGAATCGATTGGAATTGAAAAGAGTATTTCTAAGTTGAAAGACAGCGACATAGTTCTTTGTGTTTTTGACAGCCAAGAATATGATGAAGAAGACAAAGAAATAACCAAACTTGTTGAAGGCAAAAACACAATTTTTGTATATAACAAAAAAGATCTTGTGCAAAACAATTTAGGCGACAAATTATATGTATCAGCATTAAATAAAGATGTTGAACCACTTAAGAAAGCTATTATAGAAAAATTAGGATTAAGCAAAGAAAACTACGACAATCCTTCTATTGCTAACACTAGAGAAATAGGGATTCTTGAAAACATAAAAACTATTCTTGAACAAGTTTTGATAGATGTTAAGTCTGAGATTCCTATCGATTTAATTAATAGCGAATTAAAAGAAGCATATTTAAAAACTTTATCCATAACTGGAGAAGATAACGATTTTGATATAGCAAAAGAAATTTTCTCTCGTTTTTGTGTAGGGAAATAATTTTTATGATTTTTGATACTCATATCCATTTAAATGATACTAAGTTATTAGAAAATTTAGATTTTTATGTTAAAAGCGCTATAGATAAAAATGTCACACATTTTTTATGTGTGGGGTGGGATTTGGAAAGTTCCAAGGTCGCTATAAAACTTTCAGAAAAGTATGAAAATGTTTTCTGTGCAATTGGTGTTATTCCAACAGAACATAAACAATACAATCTAAAAGATTCTGATTGCCCTACAATTAACCAATTAGAAAGACTTTTATCCACTTCTTCTAAAATAAAAGCTATAGGCGAAATAGGCTTGGATTATTATTGGGAAAAAGATCAAGAAATAAAAGAAAAACAAACTAAAATGTTTCTTGAACAAATAGAACTCGCTAATAAATACAACTTACCAGTCTCTATTCATTGTCGTGATGCGATTCAAGATACATTTAATATTTTAAAAGCGAATAAAGTTAAAGAGGCAGGAATAATGCATTGCTTCTCAGGGAGCAAAGAAATGGCGAAAGAGTTTATAAAACTCAATTTTAAAATAGCTTTTGGTGGTGTATTAACTTTTAAAAACGCCAAGGAAGCAAAAGAGGTTTTACACTCTATACCTCTAGATTCTGTTGTTTTTGAAACCGACGCACCTTATCTTGCTCCTGTCCCATACCGTGGAAAAATTAATATCCCTAAATATATTGTAGAAACTGTAAAATATGCATCAGAATCGCTAAATTTAAGTTATGAAGAGATTCAAAAAATAACTTTTCATAATTCTTGCAAAATTTTACACGTGAAAGAAAGTGTCTAGATTTGTGAAAACTCTAATTGTTGTTGAAGGAAAAACCGACATTGATTTTTTATCTACATTTTTAGATTGCGATTTTTATAGCGTTAACGGTTCAGCTGTTTCTGATAAAGATATTGCCTTTATTAAAGAATATTTAAAAAAGGGCGAAGTTGTTGTCTTGACTGATCCAGATTTTCCTGGTTTGAAAATAAGGAATTATTTAAACGAAAAAATACCAGGCTTAAAAAATGCTTTTGTTAGAAAAGAGAATTCAATCAAGCATAATAAAGTCGGGGTTGCTGAGTCTACTGTTGATGAAGTTAAATCAGCTTTACAGAATGCAAAAGTATTTTCATCAAAAAGAGCAGATTGTAATACTATAACAATGAGCGACTTGGTTGAGTTAGGGTTAACAGGAAACCAAAACTCTTTTAAGTTGAGAAAAAAGGTTTCTGAAAATTTACACATTGGATTTTCAAACTGCAAAACTTTACTTAAGAAGTTGAACATGCTAGAAATAACAATAGAAGAGCTTGAAGAGGTTGTCAAAAATGTTAAATAAAGATGAAATTATTGATTACTTTAAATTGGTTAATTCACACGCTAAAAAAGAACTGGGTCAAAACTTTTTGGTAAATCAAAGTGTTGCTAGTTCGATAGTAAACTTGCTAGATATAAACGAAGAAGACAATGTTCTCGAAATTGGTCCTGGGTTAGGAGCTTTAACTGGATTTGTTTTTGATAAGAAATATACTTCATACGAAGTAGTAGAATATGATCAAAAGTTTGTTGAATTTCTTATTCGAAGTTTTGATGAGAAGAAAATTAAAATTACAAAAAACAACATCCTGAAGATTAAAGAAATTTCTGCAAACAAAATTATCGGCAATTTGCCTTATTACATAACAAGCGAAATAATCTTAAAAATGGTCCTTGAAGATGAAAAATTAACTAAAGTTGTTTTTATGGTGCAGAAAGAATGTTACAAGCGAATAGTCGCAAAAACAGGAAAAGATTACAATGCTTTAAATGTTTTGCTGGCTTATTTATTTGATATAAAACAAGAATTAGTTGTCGATAGAGGCAACTTCTTTCCTGTGCCTAATGTTGATTCTTTAGTGTTTTCTTTAACAAAAAAACAAGAAAAAAACATTGGTTTTGCAAGGTTTTTATTTAAAGTAAGCAAAATTGCTTTTCAAAATAGACGTAAAACATTACAAAATAATCTTTCTTCTTTAGTTGCTAATAAAGACTCTCTTCTTGAAGTTTTTAATAAGGCAAATATTTTACCAACAAAACGAGCTGAAGAACTAACAGTTCAAGATTTTGAAAGATTATCTATGGAACTACTCAAAATCATTAATTGAATATAAAGGGAGAAAAGATATAATTTTTATATGATTGAAAAAGCACACGCAAAGATAAATTTATCTTTAGATATTAAAAATTTAAGAGACGACGGATACCATAATTTAGAAACAATTATGCTTCCTTTAGAAATGCACGATTCTTTGGAAGTTCAAATTCTTCCTCCACATGCAACAGATGATTTTGTTACATGTGACGACTATTCTTTAAAAATTACTAAATATAATTTAGTACATAGAATTATTGATGAAGCCAGAGAAAAGCGGGGCTTTAGAGAACACTTTTTAATTAATATCCATAAGAATATCTTTCTACAAGCTGGCCTAGGCGGAGGAAGTGCAGACGCTGGTGCTGCTTTAAGAGCTGTAATTAAATTATTAAAATTAAAGCCTAAAAAAGAGGATTTAATCGATATTGGAATTGCGATTGGAAGCGATGTTCCTTGGGCAATATTCAATTCACCAACTTTATTAAAAAGAAAGGGCGAAGTTTTAGAATTTTTTGATCATGTTGCCCCTTTTTATGTTCTTTTAGTAAAACCTTTTGATGGCTTATCAACAAAAGATGTTTTTGAAGTAGCAGATAGATGCGAGGATGTAGCTCACGGAGATATCAATCTTATTAAGGATTTATATTTAAAAGATGATTTAGAAGGACTTGGTCATAATGTGTTTAATTCTTTAGAAAATCCAGCAATTGAGCTACTTCCATCGATTTCTAATATCATCGAAAATTTGAGAGATGATGGCTTTGAATGCGTAAGAATGAGCGGATCAGGTAGTTGTGTTTTTGCTTTAACCAATAACAAAAAACTCTGGCGAAGAGCAGAGAAGAAATATACGCTTGACCATTATCAAGTATGTGCGACAAAGTTTTTAGGTAAATAATTATGTTGTTTTTAGAGTGTTATAACAAAAATGTTTATATTGGAGACAAGCTCGTTGGTTATATAAGTCACAACGGCGTTATTTATATTAATAGTAAAAGGGTTGCAACGCTAACACAAGAAGGCGAAATATATGTCGAAAAATTTAAAGCAGGTTATCTAGATGATAATGGAGATATATATTTAAACAATAAAAAAGTTGGTCACATTACCGAAAATAACGATTTATATTTTTCACCAAAGTATATAAAATAAAGAAAAAAGCTGCAAAACTCAATTATTTTTAATAAATTTAAGAAAAAATAATTCATATATAATATCTATTTTGCTTAATTTTGAGCATTTAAAAAGAGGAACTTTCGCTCCTCTTTTTAATTAAATGGCTTTTAAATTATTTAGATTTTTTGCTTCCTTTTTTGGCTTTTGCTTCTTCTCTCTTTAATAAGATTTCAGCTTGAGCTGCAGCAAGTCTAGCAATTGGGACTCTGAATGGTGAGCAAGAAACATAATCTAATCCAACTTTATTGAAGAAGTGAATTGATTCTGGATCGCCGCCGTGTTCACCACAAACACCACAAAGTAAATCTGGTCTTGTAGCTTTTCCATCAGCAACTGCCATCTTAATTAATTTACCGACACCTTTTTGATCAACGTGTTGGAATGGATCTTCTTCAAGAATCTTGTTTTCATAGTATGCGCCTAAGAACTTAGAAGCATCGTCTCTTGAGAAACCAAAGGTCATTTGTGTTAAGTCGTTAGTACCGAATGAATAGAATTCAGCTTCAGAAGCGATTTCACCAGAGAGTAAAGCAGCTCTTGGGATTTCAATCATTGTACCAACGTGATATTTCATTGAAATGTTGTTTTCTTTTAAAACTTTTTCAACTTCTTCAACAATGATCTTCTTAACGAACTTGAATTCTTTAATATCAAGAGTTAAAGGAATCATGATTTCTGGTTCGATTTCTTTACCAGTATCTTTGCTTGCTTTGATAGCAGCTTCAACAATAGCTCTTGCTTGCATTCTTCCGATTTCTGGGTAAGTGACGTCTAATCTACATCCTCTGTGTCCCATCATTGGGTTGAATTCATGGAGATATTCAATTCTTGCTTTGATTTGTTCAACTGATTTATTTAAAGAATCAGCTAATTCTTTAATCTTATCTTCTTCTGTTGGTAAGAATTCATGTAGAGGTGGATCGAGTAATCTAACGTTAACGTTGATATGTTCAAGATCCTTCATTGACATGAATAATCCGTAGAAGTCTTCTCTTTGATATGGGAGAAGTTCGCTTAAAGCTTGTTCTCTTTCTTCAACTGTATCAGCGAGAATCATTCTTCTCATGTGGAAGATTCTGTCGCCGGAGAAGAACATATGTTCTGTTCTACAAAGACCAATACCTTCAGCACCAAATTCAGCAGCTTGTTTTGCGTCTTTTGGAGTATCAGCATTAGTTCTGATTGAAAGTCTTCTATACTTATCAGCAAGTTTCATAATTCTGCCGAAGTTTCCTGCTTTTGTATCAGCTGGAATAAGAGCCATAGCACCTTCGTAGACTGAACCTGTTGAACCATCAACAGAAATTGTGTCGTTTTCGTGGAAAACTTTACCGTTGATAGTTAATGTTTTGTTTTCTTCATCAACAATAGCTGCAGAGCAACCTGTGACACAGCATTTACCCATACCACGAGCAACAACTGCTGCGTGAGAAGTCATACCACCTCTCATAGTTAAAATAGCTTCAGCGGAAACCATACCTTCAATATCTTCTGGTGATGTTTCAGCTCTAACAAGAATTACTCTTTCGCCATTTGCTCTTCTTGCTTTTGCATCTTCTGCATCAAAGCTTAAGTGACCAACGCCTGCACCTGGAGATGCTGGGTTACCTTTAGCGATTGGGGTAGCAGTTTTTAAAGCTGCTGGATCGAATGTTGGGTGGAGTAATGAATCAAGTAATTTTGGTTCAACTCTAACAACAGCTTCATCTTCTGTAATGACGCCTTCGTCTAATAAATCAAGAGCAATCTTTAATGAAGCAGCAGCGGTTCTCTTACCGTTTCTTGTTTGTAAGAAATAGAGTTTGCCGTCTTCAACGGTGTATTCCATATCTTGCATATCTTTATAGTGAGCTTCCATTGCTTTGATTGTCTTTTCAAATTGATTGTAGACATCTGGCATTTGCTCTTTTAAGTAATCGATGTGGTAAGGAGTTCTAATACCAGCAACGACGTCTTCACCTTGAGCTTGTGGTAAGTATTCAGCATAAACTTTCTTTTCACCGCTTGATGGGTCTCTGGAGAAAGCAACACCAGTACCAGAGTTAGCGTTTAAGTTACCGAAAACCATTGATTGAACGTTAACAGCAGTACCCCATTCATATGGAATTGAGTTCATTTGTCTATAGACGTTAGCTCTTGGGTTATCCCATGATCTGAAAACTGCTTCAACTGCAGCATGTAATTGAACATATGGGTCTGATGGGAACTCTTCACCGAATTTTTCTTTATAATATGCTTTATATGCTTTAACTAATTCTTTTAATTGTTCGGTTGTAACTTCGGTATCAAGTTTATAGCCGTTGTCTTCTTTGATTTTGTCAAGCATTCTATCCATATCAGTTCTTGGCCAACCTTTTGCAATGTTGGTGAACATAAGGATGAATCTACGATATGAATCGTAAGCAAATCTTTCATTGTTGCTAACTTTTGCGAGTGTTTCAACAGATGTATCATTTAAACCTAAATTTAAAATGGTATCCATCATACCTGGCATAGAAACTCTTGCGCCAGATCTAACTGAAACTAAAAGTGGTGTCTTGGTTGGATCAATTCCACCGAATGATTTTCCAGATTCTTTTTCGACAGCGTGAATGCCTTTATCGATTTCTTTGATTAAACTTTCTGGTAAAACTTTACCACTCTCATAATAAAGTGTGCATGCTTCTGTTGTAATTGTGAAACCTTGTGGAATAGGGACGCCGATATAGGTCATCTCTGCTAAGCCTGCACCTTTTCCTCCGAGAAGCTCTTTGCCTAAGCCGTGTGCTTCTTTAAAGAGGTAAACATACTTTTTAGCCATTTAAATAAACCTCCAAATTTTGGCAGTTGTTTTAACAACTGACTAGATTATAACATAATTTAAGCAAGGTTAAATGTAGATAATTAAAAAGTTAAAACTAAAGTTTTAAAAAAATCAGTTAAGCAACGAAAGAAATACTAATTAAAAACGCATTGTAATAATAAAAAACAAAAAATAGTTGAGTTTTGCAGCATTTTAGTGAATTTTAATACTTTTTTATAAAGTAAATTTCTAACTATTAGGCTCAATAAAATTTGAGTAATACTGTCTTGTAATTTTAAGTAAACTTTAAAAATAACTGGAAACTTATTTTTTTGAGAGACAAATATGAAAAATATTATATTCCAAAAAAAGATATTTGAATAAATTAAGCCCTCCGAAAAACTGCTTTTTGAATGTAAATATTTAATTTATATACTTGGTGTTTTAACTTATAATTATACGTATGGAAAATAATTATGTAATAGCGATTGATTATGGAACACAAAGTGTTAGAGTTTCAATAATTGATGATAAAGGAAAATTTTTAGCCTTTGAGCAAGAAAGATATAAATCGCCATATTTTTCTCCAAAACCTGGATATTGTGAACAAGATCCTAACTACTATTACGACCATATGTGTCGTGCTGCTAAAAGATTAACAGAAAAAAATCCGGAACTATTAAAAAACGTAGTTAGTATTTCTTCTACTTGTTTTAGAGATACAGCTGTTTATTTGGATGAAAAACTAAATATCGTTAGACCTTCAATAATCTGGTTAGATCAAAGGCAAGCTGATTTAAAAAAGAAACTTCCTTGGTGGCAAAATATTGCATTTTGGTTTGTTAATATGACAAAGACAGTTAATTTGAACCGTAAAAGAACACCGGCTATTTGGCTGCAAGAAAACGAACCAGAAAACCGGAAAAAGATTAAACACTATGTACCATTAAACGCTTATTTAAATTATAGAATGCTTGGAGTTTTAACTGATTGTGCATCAAACATGATTGGTCACTACCCTTTGAATTTTAAAAAAGGGAAGTGGTATAAAAAAGGCGCATTAAAAGGTGAATTATATAATATCGATCCAAAGCTAATGCCAGAGATTGCTCCGGTAGGTGAAGTAATTGGTACAATTACAAATAAATGCTCATTAGAAACAGGGTTTCCTGAAGGACTTAAATATATAACAACAGGTAACGATAAATCGTGTGAAGCTTTAGGAAGCGGACAAGTTGATTCAGATAGTGCACATATTAGTTATGGGACTAGTTCTTCAATAGCTGTTATTAGTAAAAATTATTTTGAACCAGAAAGATTCTTACCATCTTATATTGCTTCTTTTCCAGGATGGTACAGCGGCGAAGTACAAATTTATAGAGGCTATTGGATGTTGACTTGGTTTGTACAACAATTTGGTCAAAATGAATCAATCGAAGCACAAATTGAAAAAGTGGCTCCTGAAGAAGTTTTGAATGAAAAGTTAATGGACATTCCGCCTGGAAGCGATGGATTGATTTTGCAACCATATTGGGGACCTGGCTTAAGCAGGCCTTTAGCAAAGGGTGCTGTAATTGGTTTTTTCGATGTTCATACAAAATATCATTTTTATAGGGCAATTATTGAAGGTATCGGCTTTGCTTTAAAAGAAGGCTTAGAAAGCATTGAAAAAAGAAGTCATAAAAAAATTAAATATTTAACTATTGCTGGTGGTGGATCTAGAAGTGATGCTATTTGTCAAATCACCGCAGATTTATTTAACCTTCCTGTTTACAAAAGCGAAACTTGTGAAAATTCTTCCTTGGGTTGTGCATGTGCTCAGTTTTTAGCTTTGAAAAGATATAATTCACTCGACGAAATTAAGAAAAATATGATTCGTTATGTTAAAGTTTTTACTCCTAATAAGAAGGATGTAAAAGAATACAAAGAATTATACGAAAAAGTCTATATAAAGGTTTATCCAAATCTTCATAACATCTATAAAGAACTTACCGATATAGATGTTAAAAACGCAAAGAAAAAATAAAAATACTTAAGATTTGCAAGGAAATTAAAAAAAGCGGTGGGATTTTACCTATGCTTTTAATTCTAAAAAATTCTAGTTTAGCTTTCTTCAACTTCTTTTGACATTGGATTATTTCCAGCGAATTGTGAGTTATAAAGCTCAGCATAGAAACCGCCTTTTTTGAGGAGTTCATAGTGGGTACCGGTTTCAACAATATGGCCTTTTTTCATAACAATAATAAGTTTGGCGTTTTTAATTGTTGAAAGTCTATGAGCAATAACAAAGGAAGTTCTATTTTCTATAATTTTATTTAAAGCGTCTTGAATTTGTTGCTCGGTTCGAGTATCAACAGAAGAAGTTGCTTCATCTAAAATCATAATTCGTGGTTTAGAAATAATTGCTCTAGCGATTGTGAGGAGTTGTCTTTGACCTTGAGAAACGTTGCTACCATCTTCGTTTAAAACAAAGTTGTAACCACCTGGTAAAGTGTGAATGAAATGATCAATGTGTGCTTCTTTACAAGCTTTTTCAATCTCTTCATCGGTTGCGTTAGGATCGCCATAAAGAAGATTTTCTTTAATTGTACCTTTAAATAACCAAGTATCTTGGAGAACCATACCTATTGAGCCTCTTAAGCAATTTCTTGTATAGTTGAATATGGTTTTCCCATCTAATTTAATATTACCGTTATTAAAGATATTAGGTATTAAAGAATGAATATAATCTAGTTTTTTGATATCATCATCACCTAAAATCTTTTTATTGTTTTTAATAGCTGATTGGTAAAAGTCTTCTAGTTTTTCTCTTTCTAAACGAGTTGCTTCACGAATATCTAAGGAAGAATTAATATCTATGTCTTTGACTTCCTCATATCCTAAAATTTGGTTAATTGAATTTCGGAATTTTAAGGATTTAGTTTTTAAATCATCAATGTTAGCTATATTGGTTATTTCGTAAAATCTCATAATAAGATTAACCATCGTTGTTTTTCCTGCACCTGTTGGACCAACAATAGCAACCATATCGCCTTTATTTACATGAAGTGTGAAATCTTCGATAAGAGGTTTGTCGATAGAATATTGGAAATATACGTGATCAAAATCAAATTCGCCTTGGATTTTGTTTTCTTCGGTTTCAGCAGTGACTTTATCTGGAATTTCTTCAACTTCATCAAGAAGATTGTAGATTCTTTCTCCACTAGCTAATACAGATTGAATGATATTTGCAATTTGACCAATTTGTTGGAAAGGTCTTGTGAATAAACTTAAAAGTGTAAAGAAAGAAATCATTGTTCCTATTTGTCCAATGATACCTCCAACAACAGCGATGGCAACATAAGCAACGTTGTTAATAAAGATTGTTGTTGGGAAAACAAAACCTGATAAGAACTGTGATAAGCCATCAGCTTTCGCCATTCTTTTGTTTACAATATCAAAATCGGCCTCGACATCATCTTCTTTATTAAACAACTTAATTACAGAGACGCCAGCATAATTTTCTTCTACTTTTCCGTTTAAATCTCCGAGTTCTTTTCTATAAGATGCAAATTGTTTTTGTGAATGTTTTGAAATAAGCAAAACAATAATAAGAGTAATTGGTAAAACCGCTAAGGCGATAAAAGCTAAGCGATAGTCGTAAATAAACATTGCGATTAAAGAGCCGAAGAATAAGGAAACGCCGCTTGTTGTTTGAGTGATAATTGATTGTAAGTTTCTTGATATATTATCAACATCGTTAGTACAAACTGAGAGTGTATCTCCGTATGGAACACGGTCGAAATAACTTAATGGAAGTTTATCTAATTTAATAAGAATTTTATCTCTAAATTCATAGGCATATCTTGCTCCAACTCCAACTGAAAGCCATTCACTAAGCCATGAAAGTAATGCACTTCCTACATAAAAACCAAGCAAAACCCCGAAATTATAGAAAAAATAACCCCAATTAATTTGTACAACAGTTGACCCATCTACTAAAACAAAGTTGAACAATGGTGAAGTTGCAATATCTTGAGGTAAGGCATGGTTTAAAAACTCGCCAAGAAAGATAGGAGCGATAATATTTAACACGGCACTGCCTATTGCAAACAAGATTACAAAAATTAATACAACATACTCTTTCTTAAAATCTTTTAACATGCGCTTAAAAACAAGCTTCATGTTTTGAGGTTTATCTATGCTTCTTGCTCTACCTGGACCTGGCATAATTATTTACCTCCTTCGTTCTCGGCTTCGCGAGACATTTTAAGAGTTTTTTCGACTTCATCAGGATCAAGTTGTGATTTAACAATGTCTTGATAAATAGGACAATTTTTAAGTAAATCTTCATGATTACCGATACCTGCAACTTTGCCTTCGTTTAAAACGACAATAGTATCGGCGTCAAGAATTGAAGAAACTCTTTGCGCGACAACAATCATAGTTGAATCGCCAACGTAAGTTTTTAAGGCCGCTCTCAATTTGGCGTCTGTTTTAAAATCTAAAGCAGAGAAAGAATCGTCAAAAACATATACTTCTGGTTTCTTTACTAATGCTCGAGCAATAGATAATCTTTGCTTTTGACCGCCTGAAAAGTTTTTACCACCTTGAGAAACGAAAGAATCGAGACCTTTTGGCAATTTAGAAATAAAGTGTTCTGTTTGAGCAACAGATAATGCCTCGTTTATTTCTTCGTCTGTGGCGTCTTTTTTGCCAAAACGGATGTTATCCTTAATAGTTCCTTTAAACAAAACAGCCTTTTGAGGGACAAAGCCTATTGAGTCTCTTAAATCTTTAATTGGAATTTTTGTTATATCAACACCATCTAAAGTAATATTTCCTTTAGTGGCATCATAAAAACGAGGTATTAAATTTATAACTGTTGATTTACCAGCGCCTGTTGAGCCAATAATAGCAAGCATTTTCCCTGGTTTAGTTTTAAAGGAAATATTTTCAATACATGGAGTATCACTATCTGGATATGTAAAAGTGACATTATTAAAAGCTAAAACACCTCTAGTAGTTTTGTTTTTGAACTTTTCATACTCTTCTTTATCAACGTTATCAATTTGTTCGTTATCTTTAACATCTAAAACCTCAGCAATACGTTTAGAACAAGCGCTAGCTTGAGGAAGCATAACGAAAATCATTGCAAGCATCATGAATGATTGCATAATCTGTAAACTATATTGAGCAACAACAGCAACATTAGAAATTAAATTACCGATTTGTGGATCACCAGCATTTAAACCGTTTAATAAATAGAACCCTAAAGCATAAATTCCAATAAAACAAAGGTTGAAAATTATGGAAATTAAAGGGTTAGTGAAAGACATGATTTTTCCAACCTTAGTTACAGTTTGTGTCATGTCTTTATTGGCTTTATCGAATTTTTTATATTCAACTCCTTGTTGATTGTAAGCCCTAATTACTCTTACGCCTGTTAAATTTTCTCTAACAACAATAGTTAAATTATCGATTTTGGTTTGTAGGCTCTTAAATAAAGGTGTGGCAAATTTTAATAAGATTGCCATAAATAAAAGAATTAAAGGTATACAAATTGCTAAAACAATTGATAGCATTGCGTCTTGAGTCAGTGTTTTAATTAAACCAATTATCATATATGTTGGAGACATAACAATAATTCTGACAGCCATTAAAACGTAGTTCTTAACTTGTTCGATATCGTTTGTTGTCCTGGTTATTAAAGTAGCAGTGCCAAATTTGTTATATTCGGTAAGTGAAATATGATTTACTTTATGAAACATTTCTGTGCGCAATTCCCTACCAACGTAAGCCGATAGTATTGCTCCAGTAAAGTTTTGGATTGTAGCTAAAATTACAACACCAACCGAAATTAAAATCATATAACCGCCATTAATCCATATCTGATTGATTTTATCGGGACTTGTAGAGGTTATAAGTGTTGTGATTTTACCCATGTACTCTGGAAGCATGAGTTGAAGATAACATTGAGCAATAATCGCACAAGCAATCAAAAGTAAAAAGGGCCGCTTTTTCCATAAAAAATGTAAAACTTTTGACATACAAACTCCTTTCTTCTTAACTTAATTAATTGAGTTTTGGTGAAGTGGTGTTTTCCCCTTTAAGAAAGCTACAAGTCGATCAAAAAACACATTTCCATCAATATTCTTTTTATATAAGTTAGGATAATTGATTTTAGAAGAAGATAATCCGTCAATGACTGTTAGAAATAGAATTAAATATCTTTTGAAGTTTTCTTTTTTGATAAATTCATCAAATTCAGAGCGAACAATTTTGATTGATTCAGAAAACAAATTAAATACCTCTTTATTGAAATGAACCATCTTAACGCCATCATTTAATTCAGATAGTTTTGTCGAAAATAGTAAATGGACATAATAGTTTTCCTCCCCACCATTATTAATAAAATCAATAATAGTGCAAAGAGAACTTCTTAAAAAATCATAACCTAAACTAGATGTTTTACTAATCGCTAAAAATTTCTCTGAAAATAGTGCATTACTTCTTTTTCTTATCTCTCTTAATACTTCTGATTTTGAAGAAAAGTAGTGATAAAAAAGACCATGAGAATAACGGCACTCTTTTGTAATCATATCTATGGTAACTTTTTTATAACCATAGGTTGCAAATAGGCTTAATGATACATTGATGATGTTGTCGATCCTCTTTAATTTCAATTCCTTGTTTTCAAAAAAAGTTCTTGGCATCTAAATCTTCTCCTAGTTAAAGAATATTATTAAATATTGACTGCGTTGTCAATTAAAAACATAAATTTTTAATTTATTTAATAAATAGTTGAGTTTTGCAAGGAAATTATTTCATAAAAATTGTATTTTCTTTCCAACAAAATAAATTTATAATTGTATTTATTGGTGGAGGAGTAAACGTGTATTTGATTGTAGGACTAGGAAACCCTGGAAGGGAATATGAGCATACACATCACAACATGGGGTTTGATGTTGTTGATAAATTCGCTGATTCGTTAGGAGTGGCTTTTGATAGAACTGATTTTAAAGGTTTGTATGTAAAGGCGCGTTACATGGACAATGACTTAATCATTTTAAAGCCACAAACTTATATGAATTTAAGCGGAGAGAGCATTATTCAAGTTTTAAATTTTTACAAGATTCCAATCGAAAACATGATTGTAGTTTACGACGACATGGATACTCCTTTAGGGCATATTAAGTTAAAAATTAAAGGATCTAGCGGCGGACATAATGGAATAAAATCGATTATAGCTAATTTAGGAACTGAAGAATTTAATCGAATAAAAGTAGGAATAGGACACCCTGATTCTCATAACATTATTGATTATGTCTTAAAAAGACCTAGTAAAGAAGAAGAGCCTTTGATTTATACAGCCCAAAAGAATGCAGTAGAGGCCTTAAAAGTTGCATTAAGCGACAGTTTTAACAAAGCCATGACAATGTATAATAAATAAGAGGGAGAAATTGATTAATTTATTAAAAACCGCACAAGAACTATTTACTGAAGATACTAAAAAAAGAAATTCCTCTTTTATAGTTGATTCAATTATTGGAACAATACTACTCGCTATCAAAAAATATAATGAATCCGAAGCGAATATTTTAATATACGCTGCAAATAATTATGACGCTAATCAAATTTATAACAAATTATCAAGTTTGATTGATGAAGATAAAATAATTCTCTTACCCGGAGATGATTTAATTCGTGTCGAATACATAAGTGAATCTAAAGAAATCAGAAGTGAACTTATTTATGGTCTATATAAAATAAGACACGCTCACCATTCAATTATTATTGCTACGCCATCTACAATATATCGATATTATCCAAGCGTTGAAACCTTTGACAATAGTTTTATTGATATTCATGTTGGCGATGGTATTGATGTAAATCAATTAAAGAATAAATTATCTGAGTTAGGTTATATTTCTGTTTCTAAAATTGATCAGTCGATGGAATATGCTAGTAGAGGCGGAGTACTTGATGTCTTTTCTTTAAATTATGAAGATCCAATAAGAATTGAGTTTTTTGATACTGTTGTCGAATCAATTAGGCTTTTTAAAATCGAGACCCAAACTTCTTACAAGAAATTAGATAATGCTCTTTTAATACCCGCTACAATCAATTTGTTAAGTCAAGAAGAGAAAGAGAAGGCAAAAAACAAAATTACTTATCAGCTCAACAAAGACATATTAAATAAAAACGAAGAAGAAAAAGAAGAATTAGAAGCTAACGTTCAAGACGATATTGATCAAATTTTAAATAATTCTTTTACAAATAAATATTATAAATATTTATCGTTTTTACAAGAAAAGTTCACAGAACTCCTAGATTTTTGTGATAATTATTCAATTATTGTTGCAAATCAAGAAGATTTTAATAAAGCAAAAGGACTTCTTTTTGAAGAAGCTACAAAATTTTTATTAGACCTACATGCAAAAAATAAAAATATATCACGCCTTTCTTATTTTAATGATCGTGCCAGTATTTTTAAAGGCGCCCTAGAGACAACAATATTAGAACCTTTTTATCACAATAAAGATGATGTTTCTATCCCGCTAAGAAGTTTAGCCTATTTAGATCCAAAAGGCTCAACCTCATTAATTATCCTTGAAACATTAATAAAAGGACGTAATCAAATCTTGATCGTATATCATAGTGAGGAAGAAGGAAAAGAAATAAGAAAAATTCTTGATTCTTTAGAAGTGAAGTATTCTGAAACCGAAAATTACACCTTAGACGAGAATGCAACTATTTCAATATGCCAAGGAAAATTTAATGTCTCTTTTGAATTAACTAACAAGAACATTATTTTATTGGCTAGTGATGATCTTTTATACGACAAAAGAAAAATTAGAGCTTATTCAACACACTTTAAGAAGGGAAAGATTCTTGAAAGTTATGAAGAGCTTGAACCTGGAGATTATGTTGTTCACGAAAAATATGGAATCGGCCGATTTGTAAAAATCGATACTATTGAAGTCATGGGCAAGCACAATGATTATTTAGAAATTTCTTATGCTAATAATGACAAATTATTTGTTCCGCTTTATCAATTTAATCTCATTCGTAAATTTGTTGGTAAAGAGGGGACCACACCCAGGCTTACAAACCTCAACTCCAATCAATGGGAGAAAACCAAAAAAAGAATTAAAGAAAGAGTAAATGATTTAGCAGATAGATTGCTTACACTTTATCAAGAAAGAGCAACTATTGCAGGGTTTTCGTTCAAAAAAGACGATGAAATTCAAAAAGCATTTGAAGAAGATTTTAAGCATCAACTAACACCAGACCAGCAAACTTCTATTAAAGAGATAAAAGAAGATATGGAAGCGCCACATCCTATGGATAGACTCTTATGTGGCGATGTGGGCTTTGGAAAAACTGAAGTGGCTCTTGAAGCTTGTATGAAGGCTATTTTATCTGAAAAACAAGTTTGCTTTCTTTGTCCAACTACAGTACTTTCTATGCAGCACTATAAAGTTGCATTAAAGCGTTTTGGAGATTTTAGAATTAACGTAAAACTTTTAAACCGCATGTGTACGAGTAAAGAGGTTAATGAAACTTTAAGAGGACTTAAAGATGGTAGCGTTAACTTATTAATTGGAACACATAAAGCGCTTAATGATAAAGTTGTTTTTAAAGATTTGGGTTTATTGATAATTGATGAAGAGCAACGATTTGGTGTTGAACAAAAAGAAAGAATTAAAGAAAAGTATCCTAATGTTGATGTTTTAACTTTATCTGCTACGCCAATACCTAGAACGCTTCAATCTAGTTTGATTGGTCTTAAAGCTATTTCTAGAATTGAAACGGCTCCCGTTGAAAGATTACCAATTCAAACTTATGTAATAAATTACGATGAAGAAATTATAAAGGAACTTATTAAACGTGAATTATCACGTAATGGACAAGTTTATTATATTTTTAATGACACTTATCGAATTTATGAAAAGCAGCTCTTATTACAAAAATTAGTACCAGATGCAAAAATCGGAATCATTCACGGAAAGATGGATAAAGAAGATGTTGATATTGTAATGAATGATTTTTATGAAGGTACTATTGATGTTTTACTTGCAACAACCATTGTTGAAAACGGAATCGATGTAAGAAACGCAAATCTGCTTTTAGTTGAGGATGCTGACCATTTTGGCTTATCTCAGCTTTATCAAATTAAAGGACGTGTAGGCCGAAGCGATAAGATAGCCTATGCATATTTAATGATAAAAGGGAACAAATCGCTTACTGAAGAAAGTAAAAAAAGACTAAAAGCTATTCAAGATTTCACGGAATTAGGAAGTGGATATAAGATTGCTCAAAGAGATCTTTTAATACGTGGGGCAGGCGATATTTTGGGAAAAGAACAAGCTGGTTTTATTGATGAAGTTGGAATTGATATGTATATTCGATTACTCAATGAAACAATTGCAGAAAAGCAAGGGAAGCTTGATAAAAGCCCAACAAAAGATATTAAAGCTTTACAAGACTTAGATGCTTATGTACCAAAGGGTTTTGCAAAGAATGATGAAAAGATTGAAATATATCAAAAAATATTAGATTGCAAAACACTAGATAAACTTTATTTATTAAAAGATACTCTTAAAGATCAGTTTGGCGCTTTACCACAAAGCGTTGAACTTTTGCTCTTAAAAAGAGAAATTTCAATATATCTTGAAGGAGAAGAGTATGAAACTTACACTGAGTATCCAAAAAGAATTGACATTGTTTTAAGTAAAAAATTTAGCGATATAAAAGGTATAGGAACGACATTATTTACTAGTTTTTTAAAATTTATTAATAAACTTAAACTTTCTTACCATGATAAATTGATATTTATCAGTATTAATAAAGAGGGGGATTGGATTCTAACCCTTATAGATGTATTAAAAAACGTTTCTAAAATTTATAAAAGTAAGATGAGGGCGATGATAAAAGATGAGAATTGACAAGTATTTAAAACTTACAAGATTAATTAAAAGAAGAACGGTAGCAAAAGAGCTATTAGATAGGGGGATTTTTTTAATTAATGATAGAGTTGCGAAACCATCTTCAGAAGTTAACGAGGGAGATATTTTGACTTTGCAACTTGGTAGGCACAAACTTACAGTTAAAGTTTTAAAAACTGTTAATTATGCAAAGAAAGAGGATTCCAGTAAACTGTACGAGGTTTTAAAGGATGAACTTATTGAAGAAAGTAACGAAACTATCTAAGAAACATAAGTATTTATTAGCTTGTAGCTATGGGCCAGATTCAATGGCTTTATTTTACTATCTATTAGAAAATGGATATAGTTTTGAAGTTGCTCATGTAAATTACCATATTTTGGAACAGGCTGATGATGATGAGAGAGGAATTAAAGAATTTTGCGATAAATATTCGATAACCCTTCATGTGCTTTCTACAAATATGCCTGAAAATGTTAATGAAGAAATTTGGGCTCGAGATGTTCGTTATAATTTCTTTGAGGAAGTTTGTGAAAAAACAAAAATTAAAAACGTTCTTGTTGCTCATAATGAAGGCGACGATGTTGAAACCTACTTATTACAGAAAGAAAGAGGAGGAGTTTTCTTTCATTATGGATTAGAGAAAATATCTAAAAGAGGTAATATTAAAATCGTCCGTCCGCTATTAAAAGTTAAAAAAAGCGAGCTTGAAAAATATTGTGAGGAAAACAATGTTCCTTATTCTATTGATCCATCAAATTTTGATTCTAAGTTTAAAAGAAATAAAATTCGCAAAGAGCTGAGTCAACTAGATGACAGTCAAATTATAAACATTTTAATGGAGAAAAAAATAAAAAACCTTCAAAACTTAGATATTTTATCAAAATTTAAAGATTTAGGTATTCCTAAATATATCAATACAAATTCTAAATTATTTGATTCGATTGACATTAAAGAATTTCATCTATTACTTATTTATTTGCTTAAATATAAAAATGTTTTTACTCCAATTTCCGAAGGAAGATGTAAGAACTTAATGGAGATAATTAAAAACAAAGCGGGAAATCATAAGGAAAAAATCAATTCCGATTATTTTTTATATTTAGATTATGGTGTCATTCAAATTCTTAAAAAAGGGAAACCATATGTTTACGAATTTGATAACCCAGATTCCAAAAACGAAATATTTCACATCAACAAAAAAGCTAAAGAGTTTAAATTGCTAAAGGAGGCTTTTCCAATAACTATCAAACCAGCTAAAGAAGGTAAAACCTATGAACACAAAGGATTTACTCTCAAAGTTAATAGAGAATTTATCTCTTGGAAAATGCCTGCTTATTTAAGAGATGTTTGGCCCGGAATTTATGATAAAAATGGTATATTAATTTTTGTGCCTAGATATCAGCAAAAAATTAAAAAGAACGGGTTAATTAGATTTAAATGTAAACAACTTCTATGTTGATCCGCCATCAAATCACTTTGATTGAAAAAAAGTAAAAGTAATTTACAATTATAAAGATTATATTCGTTCTCTGCTTTATGAAATAAAGCAAATAAGATAAAATATTTTGTACGAACGCGATCTAATTCATTGAAAAGGAGTTATTATGAAAGATAAAAAGAAATCAAAACGGTTTAGTTTCCTAATATATTTCTTCATTCTTGTACTTGCAGTATTTTTGATTTATTTCATTGTTAATCAAATGAATCAAAGATATGTCTCTGTTGCAACAAGTGACTTAGTTCACTATGTTTACGATGAAGAAGATGATTATGATGTTCTTAGTTTTGAAACAGTTCAAAACGGAGATGAAACAACTATTAACCTTCAACTTATAAAAAGATCAAGTGTAACAGAAGGCGCTGATATTAATACTTATGATGTTTACTATTACACAACCACAGTCCTTACTGATACACTTACTAATTCTAATTTTGGTTATGAAGTTGTAACAGGAGGAGAAAATTCAACACCACAACCTGCACCTGTTCTTTTTGATCAATTATGCCAAGAAGTAGATGCAAGTAAAGTTGCTTATCCTCAACTTTCAAGTTACATTGGATATAACACTTATATTTATAGAGAAAATCCAATTTGGTCATGGTTACCAACAATTTTATATGTTGCAATTATCATTATTATTGGTGTCTTCTTCTTTAAAATGCTTTCAGCTAGTGCTGGCGGTAATCAATCTGCTCTTGATTTTAGCAAGTCAAAAGCAAGAAGAATTGATGATAGTAAAGTAAGATTTAAAGATGTTGCTGGATGCGATGAAGAAAAAGCCGAAATGATGGAAATCGTCGACTACTTAAAGAATCCAAAGAAATACACAAAATGTGGAGCTAAATTACCAAAAGGATTCTTACTTGTTGGTCCTCCAGGTACTGGTAAAACTTTATTGGCTAAGGCTGTTGCTGGAGAAGTTGGCGTCCCATTCTTTTCAATTTCAGGTTCTGACTTCGTCGAAATGTTTGTTGGTGCCGGTGCTGGTAGAGTTAGAGATCTTTTTAAAACAGCTAAACAAAATGCACCTTGTGTTATTTTCATTGATGAAATTGATGCCGTTGGTAGACAAAGAGGCGCTGGTTTAGGCGGCGGAAACGACGAAAGAGAACAAACTCTTAATCAATTGCTTGTCGAATTAGATGGCTTTGAAGAAAATTCTGGAATTATCGTAATTGCTGCTACGAACAGAGCTGACGTTTTAGACCCAGCCTTACTTAGAGCCGGTCGTTTTGATAGACAAATTACTGTTAACCTTCCTAATAAAGAAGGTAGAGAAGCAATCTTTAAAGTTCACGCTAGAAATAAGAAGATTGATCCAAGCATTGACTTTGGACAACTTGCAAAACGTACTGTTGGTTTTAGTGGTGCTGATATTGCAAATATTTTAAACGAAGCTGCAATTCTTGCCGTTAGAGGTAATCGTGAGATGATTACAATGGCTGATATTGATGAAGCTATAGATAGACGTATTGCAGGTCCAGCTAAATCTAATAAAGGCATGAATGAAAGAGAAAGAAGACAAGTTGCTTACCATGAAGCAGGACACGCTATTATCGGTTTAACTTTACCTAATGCTGATAAAGTTAGAAAGATTACTATTATTCCTCGTGGTCAAACTGGTGGACATGTTCTTATGGGGCCAGAAGATGACAGATTCTTACTTACTAAGAGTGAACTTGAAGCAGAAATTGCTGGTCTTCTTGGTGGTAGAAGTAGCGAAGAAATATTCTTTAAAGATGTTTCAACCGGTGCAAGTAACGATATTGAAAGAGCAACTCAAATTGCTAGAAGTATGGTTGTTGAATATGGTATGTCTTCACTTGGGCCTATTCAATATGAGAAAAATACTGGTAGCGTCTTCTTAGGTAGAGACTACACTAACGCTCAAAAGAATTTCTCAGTTGCAGTTGCTGATGAAATTGATAAAGAAGTTAGAAAAATTGTTGAAAGAGCACACGCAGAAGCTTTACGTATTATTCAAGAAAGAAAAGATGATGTTATATTAATTGCTGAAACACTTCTTAAACACGAAACAATTAGTGAAGAAGAAATTGCTTATCTCCTTGAACATCGTGAACTTCCTAAAGAAACCGTTACTCAATCTCAAGCAGCTCATGAAGCAAGTTTCCATATTTTAAATAAAGAAGAAGCTAAAGCTGAAGTAGGCGGTTCTGATAAAAAAGATGAAGCAGAAAATGGTGCTAATAATGCTGAAACTCCTATAGTTTCTGAGGAAACAAAAGCAGAAAAAAATGCTGAAGAAAAGTCACAAGAGGCAAAAGAAGAGAATAAAACAGAATAGTTAAGATTGATGAGCTTTTTTATTAAAAACATCGAAATAAAAGAGAATGTTATCCTTGCTCCAATGGCAGGGATAACATCTTTTTCTTATAGGAAATTTATGAATCAATTTCATCCAGGATTAACTTATACTGAGATGATAAGTGATTTTGCTATGATTTATCATAACAAAAAGACATTTGACATGCTTTATACCGACGGAAGTGATCGACCTTTAGCAATACAATTATTTGGCGGAAGCAAAGAGACTATTTTACAAGCCATGGATGTTTTAGAAGATTTAAAAATCTCCTATGACATTTTAGACTTAAATTTGGCTTGTCCTGTTCCAAAAGTTACAAAAAACAATTCTGGAAGCAAATGGCTAACAAGGAAAGAAGAATTGTTTGATATGGTTCAAGCTGTTGTTAAAAAAAGCGAAAAACCAGTAAGTGCAAAAATTAGACTTGGTTATGATAGTGTAAATGTTGATGAAATTGCTCCATTACTTGAAAAAGCTGGCGTTTCATTTTTAGCAATTCATGCTAGGACGAAAAAAGAACTATATTCAGGTAAACCACATTTTGATTTATTAAAAAATATTAGAGATGAAATTAAAATTCCTTTTTGTGTCAGTGGGGATATTTATACGCCCGAAGACGCTATTAACGCTTTAAAACTTACAAGAGCTGACGCTGTTATGGTTGCTCGAGGAGGAATTGGCAATCCTTTATTAATTGAAAACATAAATAGAGCCATAAAAGGAGAATCTAGTTTTATAAAAACTGACTTTGATACACAAGCAAAATATCTTTATGAATTTACTGAGTTACTCGTTAAAGAAAAGGGCGAAAAATCTGCTTTTTCAATACTAAAGGGTATTGCTCCAAAATTCTTTTTAAATCTTGATGTTCAAAACATAAAGACCTTAAGAAGCGCCTTATCTAGAGATATTGACTCATTAAAAACAATGAAAGAAATTGTTCAAAGATTTAAAAATAAGGGAACTTTATAGTTTGTTTTAAATAGTGACATTTTAAATGAATAACTTAAGATTATGACTTATTAAATATAATGAAAATAAGGCTTAATTTTTGTATAATACACGCGATTAGGAGATTTGATTAATATGTTAGAGAAATTAACGGATCAAGAAAAAGCAAGAAGAGAAAAACTTGCTAAACTTGAAGAAATGGGCGTTAATCCATGGGGAGAAGCCTACGAAAGAACAGATACAAGTGAAACTTGCCGAGCAAAAGCGGAAGGCAAAACTAATGAAGAGCTTGAAGCCAGCCCTATTTTTGTTAATGTTGCTGGTAGGATAATGTTTTTAAGAAAGATGGGCAAGGCATCTTTTGTTAGCATTCAAGATAAATTTGGAAAAATTCAAATTTATATATCTATTGATACAGTTGGAGAAGAAGCATATAACATTTTCAAAGTTTGTGATATTGGTGATATAGTTGGTTTTTATGGAAGACTTATGTTAACAAGAACAGGAGAACTTACCATTAAAGCCGAAAAATTTACTTTCTTAACCAAATCTTTAAGACCATTACCTGAAAAATTCCATGGTTTAACTGATGTTGAAGAAAGATGTAGACATAGATATGTCGATTTAATTATGAATCAAGATGCAAAACGTACTGCTCTTTTAAGACCTCAAATCTTAAGAAGTATGCAAAGATATTTTGATTCATTAGGTTTTGTAGAAGTAGAAACAAGTGTTTTACAACCTATTCTTGGTGGTGCTAATGCTAGACCATTTATTACTCACCACAATACATTAAATAAAGATTTCTATTTAAGAATTGCTACCGAACTTCAACTTAAAAGATTAATTGTTGGCGGTTTAGAAAAAGTTTATGAGTTTGGTCGTTTATTTAGAAACGAAGGAATGGATACCAAACACAACCCTGAATTTACAACCGTCGAACTTTATGAAGCTTATGGTGATTTAGAGAGTATGCGTAAACTTTGCGAAGGCGTAATTAGAAACGTTTGTAAAGAAGTTTTACATACAACAAAAATCAATTATCAAGGAATCGATATTGATTTTGAACCTGAATTTAGATGGGTCTCAATGGCAGAACTCGTAAAAGAAAAAACTGGTTTAGATTTTACTCAAGATATTAAATTTGAAGACGCAGTTAAGTTTGCTAAAGAAAAAGGAATTAAGATTGAACCACATTGGACAAGTAATGGTTATATCTTAAATGCTTTGTTTGAAGAGTTCTGTGAAAAAGATTTAATTCAACCTACATTTGTTCACGGACATCCAATTGAAATATCTCCTTTAACCAAAAAGTCCGCAGATCCTAGATTTACTGAAAGATTTGAGTTTTATGTTAATGGCACAGAATATGCTAACGCATATAGTGAGTTAAATGATCCTATTGACCAAAAAGAAAGATTTATTGCTCAACTTAAAGCCAAAGAATTAGGTGATGATGAGGCTAATGAAATGGATAACGATTTTATTGAAGCACTCGAATATGGTATGCCACCAACTGGCGGAATCGGAATTGGCTTTGATAGACTCTGTATGCTTCTTTTAAATCAAGCTAGCATTAGAGAAGTAATTTTGTTCCCATGTATGAAGGATGAAAAACCAGCCGAAAAGAAAATTAAGGAAAAATAATAAAAAATTTAAAAATCAGACCTCTCATAGTAGTTATATTAGTGAGAGGTCTTTTTCGTAAGAGTAGTAGAGTGGTTTTTCTTTACTTTATCGGACTACTTGTATATAATACAAAAGCACTTTAAGTGCTTCTCTGCTCTAACTTGAAACAAAGACTAGAGCCAGATGTCCAGAGGGAGGTAAGGTATATGAAAAAGTACGAAATTATGTACATTCTTAAAGCCGGCCTTGATGATGCTGCAAGAAAAGCAGAAGTTGACAAGTTACACGGAATTATCACTTCAAATGGTGGTAAGATTACTGATGTTAACGAATGGGGACTTCGTGAATTCGCTTACCCTATCAAAAAAGAAACAAAAGGGTATTATGTAGTTATCAAAATCGAAGCTGACAATGTCGCTCTTAACGAATTTGATCGTATTACAAGATTCGACAACAATGTTTTAAGAACATTAGTTACTGTCGATCATCAATAGTTTAAGGAGACAGACATGATTAACAGAGTTATTTTAGTTGGTAGAATTACCAAAGAACCTGAACTTAGAACAACCGCAAGTGGTATTAATGTTTTAAGTTTTACCTTAGCGTTTGATAACAAAAACAAAAACGCTGATGGAACACGTGGAAGCAGCTTTATAAATTGCACTGCTTGGAGAAATAACGCTGACATTATTGCAAAGTATTGCCATAAGGGTTCACAAATCGGAATTGATGGGTCTTTACAAGAAAGAAAATATCAAAGAAGAGATGGAACAAACGCAAGCGTTATTGAAGTAGTCGTTAATGAAGTTGCACTTTTAGGAAGTAAAGGTAGCTCATCAACATATAACTCACAACCAGAACCAGCAAGCCAAGGTTATGTTGCAGATGAAGAACCTGTAGACGATGTAATGGCTGGCGGCGATGGAGATTTAGCAGATGATGATTTACCATTTTAGGTAAATAGAAAGGATTAAGAATGGCAAATTTTTTAAAGAAAAAACCAAAGAAAAAGGTTTGTTATTTTACAAAAAATAAGATTAAATACATCGATTATAAAGATGTTGAACTCTTAAAGAAATTTATTAGCCCAAGCGGAAAAATTAGTGCTAGAAGAATCACTGGAACTAGTGCTAAATATCAAAGACAACTTGCTAGAGCTATTAAAAATGCTCGTTATATGGCTTTATTACCATATATCCAAGACTAATTTAAAGAGTAAATTGTTAGGGGCTAAATCGGCCCCTTTTATTTTTAAAGAATTTATTCTTTAAAAATTTAATTGCTCATTGATAGTGTTTTTAAATACTGCCATTTAAGGTATAATATTTTTAGGTTTTTAATATGCAAAAGAAATTAAAACGTTTAAAAATAGAGGTATTAGTCGTTACATTAATTCAACTTGCTTTTGTTGGTGTATTTTTAACTTTATACCTTTTTGATACATGGAATATGGATAATGTTATTCTTCCAGAAACCATGGCTTATATATTTTCATTTATAGCAATTGCTGATTGTTTTTATATTTGGAGAATTATTTTTGGTATCTTAAATAATCGTCAAAAAAGAGATATTACTACCGGCGATGCAATTGGTAGTGGAATCGAAGAAGCTTATCTTTTTGGTAATTTAGGTTTTATGATTGTTGATGAAACCGGAACAGTTTTATGGGAAAGCGATTTACTTCTTCAAAGACAAGAAAACATTATCGATGAGTCAATTTATGAGTGGTGTCCACAACTTAAAAACTTATTAGATAAAGATGTTGGAAACGTTATAAATATCAATTTAAACGGAATCGCATATTCAGTAAAATTCTTAAGAAATGCAGGGTTATTTATTTTTAAAGACGTTTCTGAATATGAAGATTTAAGAAAAAGTTTTATCAATCAAGCGACCTGTATTGGTATCATGAACATCGATAATTATAACGATGTAACTGCAACCAGTGAGTCAAATACAGACTTAATCGCAAAGGTTAAACTTGAAATTAGTAAGTATGCAAACAAATATAAGTTGCTTTTAAGATCGGTTAGAAATGATTCCTATTTTATTGTTTGTAATTATCAAGATTTAGAAGCAGTTAAAAAAGATAAGTTTTCAATTTTAGATAAGGTAAGACAAATTGGTGAAGAAGATAAAACAAGCGTAACTCCAACCTTATCAATCGGATTTGCTCATGATTTCCCTGACGTTAATAAATTAAACGAAATGGCTTCCACAGCTATTGAAATTGCTATGTCTAGAGGTGGTGATCAAGCGGTTGTTCAAAAGTTCGGTAGTGAAATCGAATATTATGGTGGAAAAACTGAAGCTCAAGAAAACACATCTAAAGTTAAAATTAGAGTTTTTGCTAACTCTTTATTAAATCTTATTAGAAAAAGTAGCGATGTTATTATTATGGGTCACAAAAACAGCGACATGGATTCGCTTGGAAGTTGCTTAGGTGTTAAAGAACTTTGTGATTATTGCGACAAAAAGTCCCGAGTTGTTTATGATTTTCAATCTATTGAAAAGAAAACTAGCATCGTTTTAAAAGGTCAATTTACTAGCGAAGAATTTAAAAATACGTTTATTACTGGTTCAGAAGCTTTAAAAGTTGTTAAGAACACCACACTTGTTATTGTTTGTGATGTTTCAAGACCTAAGATGACTTTGTGTCCTGAACTTTTAGAGAAAACCGAAAAAGTTTGTGTAATTGATCACCATAGAAGAGCTGAAGACTTTATTGAAAAACCAGTTATTTATTTAATTGAAACAAGCGCTTCTAGTGCCTCAGAACTTATTGTTGAAATTTCTAAATATAACAGCGAGAAACAAACAATTAGATTTTCGCCTAAGATTGCCACAATTATGCTAGCGGGTATTTTCGTCGATACTAATTTCTATAAAACAAAAACTGTCGGTGCTAGAACTTTTGAAGCTTCATCAATTTTAAAAGAATGTGGTGCTGATAATGGTGCCGCTGACAACTTCTTAAAAGATGAATATAAAGAATTTGTTACAGTTAATTCATTCCTCAATAATTTAAAAACAGTTTCTTATGGTATTGTTCTTTGCCAAGGAAAAGAAGATGAATATTATGATTCAACAACTATTGCTAAAGCGGCAAATGGTTGCACTCAATTAAATGGAATAAGTGCAGCTTTTGCTTTTGCTAGAGTCAGTGATAATGTAATTCACATTAGTGGAAGAAGCGATGGAACAGTTAATGTCCAGATTCTTTGCGAAAAGATGGGTGGAGGCGGACACTTTGCTATGGCGGCCGCTCAAATTAAAGATAAGTCAATGAAAGAAGTTGAACAGCTTATTACTGAAACAATTTTAGAAAATGCAGATTCTGCGAGAAATTCACGTGATAAAGGGAGGTAATTAAAATGGAAGTTATCTTACTTAAAGATGTAAAAGAATTAGGAAAGAAAGGTGAAAGCAAAACTGTTTCTGATGGTTATGCTAAAAACTTTTTAATTCCTAGAAAGTTAGTTGTTAGAAAAACTGAAGAAAGTCTTGCTGAACTTAAAAAAGAGCAAGCCGAAGAAGAAAAAAGACAAGAAGCTTTGAAAGAAGAAGCCTTAAGAGCAAAAGAAAAACTTGAAACAATTGTAGTTGAATTTAAATTAAAAGCTCATGCTGATCACACTCCAGCTGGCAGCGTTTCAACAAAAGAAGTAGAAAAAGAATTAAAAGATAAATACGGTATCATTATTGATAAACGTAAATTTATTGATAAATATCCAATGAATGCTTTTGGTTATACTAATTTAAAAATTGAGTTATATAAAGATGTAATAGGCACTATTCGTGTTCATTTAGTAGAAGAAACAAAGTAGTTTATTATGGCTAGTTTAAATTATCCTTATGATGAAATAAGTGAAAATACTGTATTGGGCGTTTGCTTGTTAGATTCTAAAAACGCTTCTGAAATTTTAGCAACCTTATCTGAGGATGATTTTTATTTTGACAATAGAAAAAATTCTTTAATTTTTAGAGCGATGAAAATGCTCTATGATTCAGGAACTGCCATCGATATTACAACTGTTGCTAATCAATTAAATAATACTAAAGACTTATCAAGAGTCGGGGGCGTTGATTATTTAGTTAATTTAGCAAAATGTGTTACAACTTTTAAAAATGTCGAATACTATGTAAAAAATTTAAAAGATCAAACTCTTTTACGTAATTTACTTCAAGAAATCGATAGAATTCGTGATGACTATAATAACAAAGCTATTAAAGAAGTTAATTCTTTTGTTGCTGAATGTGAAGCTCGTATTAACAAAATTACTGAGCAAAGAAGAGTTAGTGATTTTATTAGTGCAAAGGAAGCGGCTCGTTTAGTTGGAGCCAAAATACAAGAAAGCCATGGTATTGAAGGCTCGATTACTGGTATTACAACCGGGTTTACTAGACTTGATGGAATTATTAATGGGTTAAATAAAAACGAATTAATCATATTAGCAGCTAGACCATCTGTTGGTAAGTCGGCGTTAGCTTTAAATATAGCTTTTAATGCAGCCTCTAAAACAAATCGACCTGTAGCTATTTTCTCTTTGGAAATGGCAACTGATATGATTATTAAGAGACTTTTTGCTTCACAAAGTTCAATTTCGTACGACAATATACAAAAAGGAATTTTGTCAATTAACGATAGACAAAAATTAAAAGAGGTTGAAGATGATATAGCTTCTGTCCCTTTATATATAGATGATAATAGTGGATCCTCAATTGAAGACATTGTTTTAAAATCAAGAAAACTTAAAGAATCAAGAGGAGATTTAGCTTTAATAGTTATCGATTACATTGGTTTAATTAATGATCCTAAAAACATTTATAAGGACAACGAACAAGCTAAGGTTGCTTATTTCTCCCGTCGTTTAAAAATGCTTTCAGGCGAACTTGGTTGCCCAGTTTTATCTCTTTCCCAATTAAATCGTCAAACTGATGCTAGAGAAAATAAAAGACCACAACTAGCTGATTTAAGAAGCTCTGGTGCTATTGAGCAAGACGCTGACAAAGTTTTATTCCTTTATCGTCCTGATTACTATAAAAACCAAGGTATTTCTGTTGGCGGAGATAAAAAAGGAAAAGGAAGTGAAGGCAATGAACCAACTCCACAAGTTCAAGAACGAGGTCTTTCTGATGACAAAAAGGCTGATCCAGTTGAAGTAATTGTTGCTAAAAATAGAAACGGCCGTACGGGAAGCACTGAACTTTATTTTATAACTGCATACGGAAGATTTTTTACTCCATCAAAAGAACATGCATATACACCTGATATGCCTGGCTCAAACTATTCTGATAAATTCAAAGACGCTGACAACAATGATTAATGCTTATGTTTTAGCTAGCGGCTCAAAAGGCAACGCTACACTAATTTTTAATAATGATACATCTATATTAATTGATTTTGGAATTAGTAAAAAAGAGATTGAAGAAAAACTATCTTCTATTGGTAAAAACATTGCAAATCTTGATTATTTTTTATTTACTCATGCTCATAGTGACCACATTAAATCTTATGAATGCACACCAATTGAAAAAAGATATGCACTAAAAAACATTGTTCCTTTATTAAAAAATCACGAATTAAGTTGTTATAAAGAATACCAATTAGGTAGTTTTTTAATTATGCCAATTAAAGCTTCTCATGATTCTAATCCAACTTGTGGCTTTTTGCTTAAGAGTGATAGTGAAGAGCTAGTTTATTTAACTGATACTGGACAAATCAGCAAAAGAACATTTAATTTAATTAAAAACAAGACCTACTATATTGTTGAGTCTAATCATGATGTAGAAATGTTATTAAATAGTAACCGACCAGCAATTTTAAAAAGCAGGATACTTTCTTATAAAGGGCATTTATCTAATGAAGATAGTGCGTTTTATATGTCTAATTTAATTGGAGAAAATACTAAAAAAATTGTATTAGCTCATTTAAGTGAAGAATGTAATACACCAGAAAAAGCATTAGATACTTATCATAATGTTTTGACTCTTCGAAAGGTTAACTTAGATCATATTGAAATTAAATGTGCCTCTCAGCACGAGGTCGTTGAATTATGATTAAAATAAAATTAGTGGCCGTCGGAACGATTAAAGAAAAATTTTTAAAAGATGGCATAGCTGAATATTTAAAAAGACTTAGTCGTTTTGCTAAAGTTGAAATAATTGAAGTCGAAGAGTCAAAAATTCAAAATAAATCTGAAGATGCGATTAAAAAAGAAGAAGGTGAACGATTATTAAAACGATTAGCTAAAGACGATTTTGTTGTTTTACTAGATTTAAAAGGAAGTTTTTATTCAAGCGAAGAACTTGCAACTCAAATCGATACTTTAATTTCTAAAGGTGTTTCGCCAATTTCGTTTGTTATTGGCGGGACACTCGGTTTAAGCGAAGAAGTAAGACAAAGAGCGAATATTAAATTATCTATTTCTAAAATGACTTTTACACATCAAATGTGTCGAATGATTATTTTAGAGCAAATATATCGCGCTTTTAAAATTATAAATCACGAAGATTATCATCATTAAAAGGAGATTCTTATGGAAATGCATGAATTTGATAAATTTAAAAAAGTAGTAGACGAAAATTACAAAGACATTAATCTTTATGAGTTAGAAGACGGTTCAAGATTTTTTGTTGAACCAAATTTTTACACTCAACTTCAATATGTTAGAGATCATTTTGTAGATCATTATGATGAAATTATTAATAAAATAATCGAAATTGCTAAAAGAAATAAAAAAATGATTTTTACGGCTGATTTTGAAAATCCTGTCGTTTATAAAGATGATTATTATTACAGGGAAATTGGAGATGTGCTAGGAGAAATTAACCTTTACTTTGATAATAAAGGTAATCCTGATAGCGATTGGAAAGATTAAAAAATGGGCTGCTTATCAGCCCATTTTAAATTGTGTTTTATCTTATTAATACATTGGTCTTAATTGTTTCATTGAAAGGAACATAATTCTAAATGCATATAGCATAATGAATAACATCATTCCAAGGCTTGGCATTAAGAAACCAAATAATGAGAGAATTGCAGGGGACAATGAAGCCCAGAAGCCCATTGAGTAAGTTTCCCAAATTTTGAGTTTGTTATTTGGATTGTTTTTACCTCTGCACATAAGCCAAATGATTAAGCCCATTAATAACATGATTGAACCATTAACACCACAATAGATACCAAAAGTAACCCAAGTTGAAGTGAAACGTGCATCTAAATAAGTGTAATCACACCATGTTAAGAAATTGCTAAAGATTGCAGTTTGCATATCAGAAACGCTTAAATTGTCAACGATTTGATAGCCTAATACATCTTTAAATGTATAAGTGGACCCTGTAAAATTGAAAGCTTCTAACATGTGAGCAAAATTTCCAGAGATTGATGTTGAACCTTGTGAAGAGTAATTTACTGCATAGAATCCATCATCTGTAAAAAGAATAAATGGAGTTTGACGAGTATATTTAACATCAGTATTTGTTGTATAACCATCAGCAAAGTTTGTATTGGTTGCTTGAATGTTTGATAACAAAAGGTTTAAGTCTAAAGTGCCATTACTACCAGTGTAATAGACATAAATATCTAAATAATTAGTAGTTGTAGTAAGACCACTATTTTCAACTTGTCTAGAGTATGAATAAAGTGGTTTAGGTGCTCTTGTTCCATCACTTAATGCATAGTCAGCTGTATCATAATAATCACTACTATTTGTAGTTGAAGAAAGTTTGTTTGTTGCTGTATCAAATACAATGTTTGCGTTTTCTACATCACTATTATAATAATCATAAAGACCATTAATATAAGGATCAGAATAACTTGTATTGCTTCCTGATACAAAATTTCTGCCTTGTGCGGTTGCTTGACTTACTGTTGAAGGTAAGACTGAGATAACAAGCGCAAATACAAATACTATAAGTGACCAATACCATTTGGTTGTGGTTGCAACTTCTACAACAGCGTCGTTTTTAAATAAAGTTTTTACAAATTTCCAAACTGATGCAAAGTTGAATTTCTTTTTGTTTTTAATAATTTTTACTTTGTCTTTTGCCATTTAACTATCCTCTAAATCGAATGCATGTATTAGTATAAACTATAAATAGTTTATAAACAAATGAATTTATTAGTTTAAAAATTGACAAAGGAAGTATTACTAATTATTATTATTTCACCTGGGGATGTACTGGTTTCGACATGTATCCTTTGGCATAGATTGCAGTCGAGTTGTGACGTAATCACAAACTTAAAATTATCTGGCAACAGAAATTTCAATTACGCTTTTGCTGCTTAGTCAGTAACTCTATATAGAGTTTGCGTGGGGCTTAATTAATTTACTCCTGGTTAATTAACGCTTCTCAATTTAGGGAGTTAGGTCTTGTTCGATGATTATGGGACAAGAATGAAAAAATATAATCTAGTGGTGTAAAGTTCGTTGAGATTGATAAACCATGAAATTTATAACCTCAAATAAACTGTAGTGGTCTTTGTAGGGGGATATGTGGACCGGAGTTCGACTCTCCGCATCTCCACCAGGAATTTATTCAAAAAAGTCGCAAAAATAAATTATTTTAAGCAAAATAGTTCTTTTACTTATCGCTAAAGTTAAGATTTTGCTAAATTAAATTAAGCAATTCTTTATAACGTTTAGTTTCAATTTTAAATCTTTAACTTCTCAAGCGAGATTTTACTTAAATGATTATTGGGCTTATATACTGATTTGTTATTTGAAGCAATAGAAAAACATCTCCTAAGAATGTAAAATATTTTTAGGAGATTTTTATTTATGGAAAATGTTTATATTGGTGTCGACGTTGGAGGAATGTCTATTAAAGCTGGTTTGGTAAATGAACAAGGCAAAATTTTGCACAAAGGTTCAATAAAGACCAACAGTGTTAATGGTGGCAAAGAAGCTTTATTAAAAGATATTAAGGCTTTAATGGTAGAGATGGTTGATTACGCAAAAGATAATAATATGAAACCTCTTGCAATCGGATTTGGTATTCCTGGCGTTGTTAATAATAAACTTGGAACAATTGATTATGCTTGTAATCTTTATGTTGAAGATGTTCCATTAAAAGATTATTTGAAAGATTTAAATTTACCTATTTTCTTATCAAATGATGCAAACGTTGCTGCACTTGGTGAAGAAAGATTTGGTGCTGCTAAAGGTTATACTGATGTTGTTTTACTCACTTTAGGTACCGGAATTGGTGGCGGAGTTGTTATCGATGATAAACTTTTTGAAGGTGTTGATGGAAAAGGAGCTGAACTTGGCCATACAGTAATTGTTGTCGACGGACACGAATGTGCATGTGGTAGAAGGGGTTGTTTTGAAGCTTATGCTAGTGCAAGTGCTCTTCTTAAACTTACAAAAGAAGAAATGAAAAAGAATCCAAATTCTATTATGTGGGATTATTGTGATCACGATATTGAATCAGTAACCGGATTAACAAGCTTTGAATGTTCTAAAAAAGGTGATGAAGCAGCAATAAAAGTCATCGATACCTATGTTAAATATTTAAGTGAAGGTATTTTAAATTTCTGTAATATATTTAGACCACAAATTATTCTTATTGGCGGTGGAATTTCTAATCAAGGTGACTATCTTTTAGATAAAGTAAAAGCTTATTGTGAAAAGTACCATTACGGGTATCGTCATACACCAAAAGTTGAAATTAAAATTGCTAGTTTAAAAAACGATGCAGGCATTATTGGATGTGCTTGTTTAGCAATGGACAATTTAAATTAAATAGAAAAAATATAATAATTTTTTAAAAAAGCCTGCAAAACTTACATCTTTTAGTAAAATACAAGATTTATACAGGCTTTTTTTCTTTGATTCTTAATGGTTTCTAACTCACTAATTTTTTAAGAAATTAAAGACGCAAATTAAAGAACAAAATTAACAAGATATCGTTTGATATAGGCCGACCTTTCTTTTACAATATTAAGGGCTACCCATTTATATATTTTTAATATTTCTTAATTACGAGGGTTTTAAATATGGAAAAAAAGATGAAATTTATATTTGTTACAGGTGGTGTTGTTTCAAGTTTAGGCAAAGGAATTAGTGCAGCCTGTATAGGAAGATTACTCAAAAGAAGAGGCCTTAATGTTTTTTCCATGAAATTGGATCCATATTTAAATATTGACCCAGGTACTATGTCTCCATATCAACATGGCGAAGTTTTTGTTACTAAAGATGGTGCTGAAACAGACCTTGATTTAGGACATTATGAACGTATTATCAATACTTCCTTAACAAAAGAAAGTAGTGTAACTAGTGGTAAAGTTTATAGTGCAGTATTAGAAAAAGAAAGAAGAGGAGTCTTTTTAGGGGCAACTATTCAAATCATTCCTCATATTACTAATGAAATAAAAGCAAGATTATTTGAAGCTTTTAATGCAAAAGGCGACACCGATGTTTGTATTGTTGAAATTGGTGGAACCGTTGGTGATATTGAATCTCTCCCATTTTTAGAGGCCATTCGTCAGCTTAGAAGAGAATTAGGATATGAAAATACTTTCTTCGTCCACAACACTCTTGTTCCATATCTAAAAACCACTGGAGAAATAAAAACAAAACCAACACAACATAGTGTTAAAGAACTAACGGGTTTAGGAATTCAACCAGATGCCCTTTTATTAAGATGCGAAGTTAATATTGACGTCGAATCAAAAAGAAAAGTAGCTTTATTTTGCAATTTAAGTGATGAAGCTGTAATTAGTGTTAAAGATGTCCCAATCATTTACGAAGTTGCTTTAAATTTACAAAAGCAACACTTAGATGATTTAATCGTAAAACATATGAATTTAGATTGTTTGCCTTCAGCCGATATGAGCGACTGGGTCAAACTTATAGAAAAAATTAGAAGACTTAAAAAGAGCGTAAAAATTGCCCTTGTTGGAAAATATGTTTCCTTACATGACGCTTATATTTCTGTTGTTGAATCGTTAAAGTATGCTGGTTATGCAATTGATAAATCGGTAGAAATTAAGTGGGTTAATAGCGATAACTTAACTGATGAAAATGTTGGTGAAGTGCTAGGTGATGTTCAAGGCATTATTGTTCCTGGTGGATTTGGAAAAAGAGGCGTAGAAGGAAAAATGAAAGCCATTAAGTATGCTAGAGAAAACAACTTGCCTTATTTAGGTCTTTGTTTAGGAATGCAACTTGCTTTGATTGAGTATGCTCGTGATGTTTTAAAACTTGAAGATGCTAATTCCACTGAATTTGATGAAAATTGCAAGAATAATATCATTGATTATTTACCTGACCAATATAAAGGAATTAAGATGGGCGGCACTATGAGGCTTGGTGAGTACGATTGTGCTTTGGTTAAAGGTACAAAAACATATGATTTATACGGTCAAGATTTGATCAGAGAACGTCATAGACATAGATATGAATTTAATAACAAATATAAAGAATTATTCTCTGATGGAAACTTAACATTTAGTGGAGTTAATCCACAAACTAATCTTTGTGAAATTGTTGAGTTAAAAAATCATCCATATTTTGTAGCTTGTCAATTCCACCCAGAGTTTTTATCTAGACCACTCAAACCACACCCATTATTTTTAGGATTTATTAAAGCAGCTAACCAAATTAAATTAGAAGATGAATAAGAATTATAAAGAAAATTTAAAAAATAGATTAAAAGGAAAAAGCTTAGAAGAATATCAATCAAAAAAAGAACTTGATATAAAAGAATTTATTGTTAAAAAAGATTCTGAACTTTTAACATACCTTATTGAAGAACTTCATTTTTCAAGAAATAACGCAAAGGGACTTTTATCACATCATTTGATTTCAATCGATGGAGCGCCAGTTAGTCAATTTAATTTTAGATTAACAAAAGGCGACTCTTTGATTATTTCTAAAAAACCTATTCGTAAAAAACCAAGAAAAGATTTACCGATAATTTATGAAGATAGCGATATTATTGCAATAAACAAACCTTTTGGCTTATTAAGCGTTGCAAGTGATAAAGAAAAATCCTCAACCGCCTATAGAATGGTTATGGATTATGTTCAGGCAAAAGACAAGCATAATCGAATTTATGTTGTTCATAGACTAGATAAAGAAACAAGTGGTGTATTAATTTTTGCTAAAAACGAAAAGTTAAAAGAGGAGTTTCAAAACAGTTGGAATGATCTTGTTTCAAAAAGAGGTTATTATGCCGTTGTCGAAGGAGTAATGGACGAAAAAGAAAAACATATCGTTAATTATTTAAGAATGAACGCCTTAAATTTAATGTATGTTGTTTCCTCTAAAGATAAAAAAGCTCAAAGATGTATTACTGATTACAAAGTTTTAAAAGAAAATGAGAAATGCTCACTTTTAGACGTTTCTATTTTTACCGGTAGAAAAAATCAAATCAGAGTAACACTTGGAAGTTTAGGGCATTACGTTTTAGGCGATGACAAATATGGCGAACCAGAAAACCCAATAGGCAGACTTTGTTTACACGCTTATGAACTAATTATTAAAAATCCAATTAGTGGAAAGACTTATAAACTATCAACAAAAATACCTAATGAATTTGAAGGTTTATTCAATAAATCAAACAAAAAAGGCGCAAAATAAACGCGCTTTTTTCTTTTAATTAACAATTTTGAAATTTTGTAAAATAATTGAGTTTTGCTGAGTATTTTAAAGAAACTGTAAAGAAATTTAATAAATTTTTTATATAAAAATAGTACTCGTTGAATTATAATAATAATATGCTTAAAGAAGCCTGGCAAAAATTATTAGAAGCTGCCATTAGTGTTGTGCCTATTTCTTTGATAGTTATTGTAATTTTTGGATTACAATATTCTTTTTTGATGCCTTCAGAAACCATTTCCGTAAGCATGCTTATTACCTTTTTGATATGTCTTATCTTTTTGATTTTAGGAATGGCAATGTTTTCTTTTGGTAGTGAAATATCGATGAGCAAGGTTGGTCAATATATTGGTTCTAGCATCACTAAGAAACAATCTATATTTTTCATGGTTATAATTTCTTTTTTGTTAGGTTTAATGATAACAATTGCCGAACCTGATTTGACTGTTTTAGGCGACTTATTGTCTTCTACAATTAATCCTTGGACATTAAAAATTTGCATAGGATTAGGCGTTGGAATATTTTTAGTTATTGGCTTATTAAGAATTATCTTTCAACAAAACTTGAAAATATGGCTAATTTTCTTTTATTTTATAGTTTTTGCTTTAGGATGTTTGCTTGATGGAAAAAACGGCGAAGCTATAATTTCGATTGCTTTTGATTCTGGCGGTGTAACAACAGGGCCAGTCACAGTTCCTTTCTTGCTTACTTTTGGAGCAGGTGTTGCTACTGTTAGAGGTGGTAAAAACGCATCAAGTGATTCCTTTGGTATTACTGGAATTTGTTCTATTGGACCCTTGATTAGCACAATGATCCTATTCTTGTGTTTAAGTAGTTTTACTGATTTTAGTCAACTCAAAAATACAATAGATGTAGATACTCCATTTTTTGAAGTCTTAAGTTCAACTTGTTTAGAAGTTTTGCTTGCAATAGTTCCTATATTTATATTCTTTATTATTTATCAATTTATTTTTATTAAATTACCAATCAAAGAGCTTATAAAGATTCTTTTAGGTTTTATTTATACCTACTTTGGACTCACGATTTTCTTGGTTGCGGCAAAGTTTGGTTTAATTCCAGTAGGTTTTTCTTTAGGAAATAATTTAGGAGATCCAGTACATGGGGGAGCCTACAATTATCTCTTAATTATTTTAGCAATCGTAATTGGTTTTGCTGTTGTTCTTGTTGAACCTGGTGTACATATTTTAAATCAACAAGTCGAAGAAGTTAGTGGAGGAACAATTTCTAAATATAAGATGTTAATAACTCTTTGTTTAGGTGTTGCTTTAGCTATTGTTCTTGAGGTTGTTCGTGAATTATTTGGTAGTTTTTCAATTGTTTATTATTATGTGCCTTTATATTTATTAAGTATTTCTTTATCTTTTGCAGTTCCAGATATTTATACAGCTATTGCTTTTGATTCTGGCGGTGTTGCTAGTGGAACAATGTCTTCTTGTTTTGTTCTTCCTTTTGTAATGGGCATTGCTAATATTGTTGGAGAAAATAGTGGATTTGGTGTAATTGGTTTAATTAGTGCTGTTCCTGTAATTTGCATTCAACTTTTAGGCTTACAAGCTACAATTAAAATTCGTCTTAGACACAAAATGGTTCAAAAGCAAGTTAAAGAAACTAACGATGCACAAATTATTCATTTGTAGGTGAAATTATGCTTTTTAAGAAAGAAAAGAAAGAAATAGAAGTCAAAGAAGGCTCAGCAAATTACGATAAAGACTATGAAATAGCAAAATTGAAAATCATGGTCATTATTGTTGATCGTGGTCAAGGCGATTATTTTGTTCGTGCTTTTGAAAAGAAAAAAGTTGCGGCTTCATTTAAAATTTTTGGAACCGGGACAGCCACAAAAGATATTTATGATATTTTAGGTATAGGCGAAACTAAAAAAGATATCGTTATGTCTTTAGTAAAAACTGACGAGATTGAACCTTTAAAAGAAATTATTAAAACTAGATTTGAGGCGAACAAAAAATTAAAAGGAATCAGCTTCTGCATGGATATTGATTCAGTAGCTGGTGTTTTAGTTTATAAATATTTAGCTAATGTTAGAGAAAATAAAAGGAGGAACGATAATGGAAGAAAACAAAAAGAATTATGAATTAATTATTGTTATCGTTAACCAAGGTTATACTGGAGATGTAATGGATGCTGCAAAGGAATGCGGAGCAAGAGGCGGAACAACTTTTGTGGCTCATGGCACAGGAAATAAAGAACTTGGGACCTTTTTTGGAATTGTTATTCAACCTGAAAAAGAAATTGTTTTTATTTTAGTTGATGAAGAAATAAAAGATGACGTTATGCTTAATATATATAAAAAGGTTGGTTTAGATACTAAAGGTAGCGGCATTGCTTTTTCAGTTAAAGTCAGCGACGTTATAGGACTTACACCTTTTGAAAGAGAGGAAAAGGAGGTCTTATCAAATGAAGAAAGCACAAACAGCTAATTTGAATAAAGCCAACAAAGTTGGCTTAAGAATGTGGATAATTGTTATTTTAATTGGCTTAGCAGGACAATTTGCTTGGTCAATTGAAAATATGTATTTAAATACATATATAGCTTATTTGAATTTTAATGCTCCTGTTTCAGAGAAGTTTGATTATAATTTATTAATTTCTATTACAACTGCTTTAAGTGCAGTTACAGCAACTTTGACAACCATTTTTATGGGTGGATTAAGCGATAAGCTTAGAAAAAGAAAAATATTCATTTCTTTTGGCTATATTTTATGGGGTATATCAACAGCCTCATTTGGATTATTAAATGTTTATGGTGCTGTTGAACTTATTCCAATTTCTATGAGTGCGATTACTGCCGCCATTATGGTCATTGTAATTGATTGCATAATGACCTTTTTTGGATCAACAGGTAATGACGCAGCCTTTAACGCTTATATAACTAAAAATATTGAAGACAAAAACAGGGCAAAAGTTGAAGGCGTTTTAGGCGTTCTTCCACTTATTGCAATGCTTATTATTTTTGTTGGGCTAAATGGTTTAACAACGGAAGCTAATGGAAATAGATGGGACTTATTTTTCTATATCGTTGGTGGAATAGTTTTTGTTGTTGGTATCATTTCCTTATTCTTACTCCCTAAAGAAAAGAAGGATGAAAGAAGCGAACAGAAATATTTTTCTTTATTACTTGAAGGATTCAAACCTACAACTATAAAGAAAAATAAACTTTTGTATATCATTTTAATTGCTTATTTTATCTTTAATGTTTCGGTTCAAATATATTTTCCTTATTTAATGATTTATGTAGAAAGAACATGTGAGATTTCTAATCTTGGAGATTCCTTCTTAACGCCTTTTGCAATAGTTATGGCTATATCATTACTATTTGGTTCTGTTTTAAGTGTTTTTATTGGCTTTAGAGCAGATAAAAAAGGCAAAACTAAAATGTTAATCCCAACACTTTTAATAACAGCATTGGGCTTATTCATGATGTTTTTTGCTCCTTATATTGAAAATGATATTGCTAAAATCATCTATGCTTCAATCAGCGGATTAATAATGATTTTAGGTTATGTAAGTTTTCCAGCAATTTTAAATTCCTTAATTAGATCATATATTCCTGAAGGTAATGAAGGAATATTTATGGGCATAAGAATGATTTTTGTTGTTGCTTTACCAATGTGTATTGGACCATTCATTGGTAGCGCACTTAATAATGCTTATGGTGAAATTTATTATGATCAATTTAATTTCCCTAACGCTTTGCCTTCAAATTATGGGTATTTAGTAGCCTTAGGAGTTTTGATGCTTGTTTTAATACCTTTATATTTTGTTTTTAAATATACGAAGAAGTTTCCAAAAAATAATGGTCATCTAGTTAATGACCTTCTCAAAAAACAAGATAAAGAAATTAGAGATGTTAATCAGGTATCTTTTAAAGAATATCCACGCCCAAACTTAGTTAGAGATTCTTTTATTAATTTAAATGGTTTGTGGGATTTAAAAATTGTTAAGAAAGGTGGAGACAAGGATTTTGATAAAAAGGTAAATGTTCCATTTGCGGTTGAATCTCCTTTTTCTAATATTAATCATCTTTTAGAAGTAGACGAGATGCTTGTTTATCGTCGATTTTTAAAAATTGATGATTTTGATAAAAATAAAAACTATATTCTTCATTTAGATGGCGTTGATCAAACATTTGATTTGTTTATAAATGGTAATTTTGTTACTTATCATGATTCCGGTTATACTAAAACTTCAGTTAATATTACTTCTTTTTTAAAAGAAGAAAATGAGATTATAGTTAAAGTTCATGACTTTACAGATTTTCTTTATTATAGTCGCGGTAAACAAGTTTTAAATCCACAAACTTGTTTTTATAGCTCAAGTAGTGGAATTTATAAAAACGTTTGGATGGAAGTTGTTGAAAAAGACTACATAAGAGGAGTGAAGTTTAAAATTCATTACGACTTAAATCAAGTTGGCGTTATTGTAATGACTAATAATACTAGATTTGAACAAGCGACTATTTTCCTTGATGGCAAAGCGTATAATCTAGAAACCAATAAAGAAAATTTAATAACTTTAGAAAATCCAATTTCTTGGTCTTATAAGAATCCTTATTTATATAATGTAGAAATTAGATATAAAAAGGATGTTGTAAAATCCTACTTTGGATTTAGAAAAATAGAAATTAAAGAAGAAAATGGCAGTTCTAAAGTGCTTTTAAATAACAAAGAGGTAATTTTAAATGGTTTATTAGACCAAGGATATTATTACCCTAATTCATTAACACCAAGCAGTTATGCAGATTATGAAAAGGATATTTTAAATTTAAAAGGCTTAGGATTTAATACGATTCGTAAACATATAAAAGTAGAAATGGACTACTTCTATTATCTTTGTGATAAACATGGAATGCTTGTTATTCAAGATATTCCAAATGGTGGATATAAATATAAGTTCTTTAATACTGCCTTCCCTAGATTTAACATTAAACTATTTAATAAACTTAATTTGATGAATGAAGAGAAGCTTGGGCGAAAAAACGAGAAATCGAAAAAAATGTATTTATGGGAACTTCAAGAAATTTTGACTGAACTTTATAATTATCCATCAATTATCTGCTACACCTTGTTTAATGAAGGATGGGGAGAATTCGATCCTGATGCAGTTTATGATTTAGCAAAAGAATGTGATGATAGTCGTATTTATGATTCAACAAGTGGTTGGTATATAAATAATAAGAGAGACCTTTACTCCATTCACGCTTATATATTCCAAACTAGAGTTAGAAAAGATAAAAAGCAAAATAAACCTTATATACTTTCTGAATGCGGTGGACGCGGTTTAAAAGTAAAAGGACACTCACTATATAAAGGTTTTTTCTCTCACTCAGTTTCCTTTACAAGCGCCAATTTAACAATTCACTATGAAAAGCTTTATAAAAAATTTATTGAACTTATAGATAAGGGAATATTAAAAGGAGTTATTTATACTCAACTAGCTGATTGTGAAACTGAATACAATGGTCTTTACACTTTTGATCGAAAAGTATTAAAAGTTAATCCAGAGATTATTAAAAAGTATAACTATTTGATTGAAAAATATAACGATTAATCCTTAATTAATTCTTTATATATTTTGTTTTTATTAACTTTATAGAAGGTTGATAAAATAGAAGCGATATCTTTTTTTGAATACCCAAGTTTTTCAAATTCTTTCGCTTTAAGTAAAAGTTCGTCACTTATTTCAAAATTCTTCTCTTCTTTTTTGCCTTCTAAAACTATTACGAGTTCGCCTTTATATTCTTTATTTTCTTCGACTAGTGTTTTAAGGTCGCTACGAATAAACTCTTCATAATATTTAGTTAGTTCTCTAGCAATACAAATTTTTCTATTACCTAAAACTTTATATAAAGAAGATAAAGTTTCGTTAATTCTATGAGGCGCTTCATAAAGCAAAATTGTATATGGAAATTTTGAAAACTCTGCAATTTCAGCTTCTTTTTTTGAAATTTTAGCATCTAAAAAACTATAAAACATGAAATGAGTTGTATCTAAGCCGCTAGCAATTAAAGCTAAAAGAGCTGCATTTGGACCGCTAATAGGTACGACCTTGATATTATTTTTTATACATTCCTGAGTTAATAAAAAGCCTGGATCGCTAATACAAGGATAGCCAGCATCACTTAAATAAGCAGCATCTTCGCCATTTTGAATTTTTTTGATTATCTTTAAACTTTCTTCTTTTTCGTTATGTTCATGACATGAAATGCAAGGTTTAGAAATTCCAATTAAACTTAAAAGTTTAGAAGTATTTCTTGTATCTTCGCATGCAACAAAAGAAACAGAAGATAAAACCTCTTTTACTCTTGGTGAAACATCATTTAAATTTCCGATAGGAGAAGCGACTAGATATAAAGTATTAGGCATTTTTATTTACAGGTTTTGTTGGTTGCTTTTTTTGAGGAAACTTACCACTTTCCTTAACGTATTTATTAACTTCATCTAATGGCAAAAATTCAACATTTTCAGTGCTTACACATTTAACAATTTTAGTTAAGATGTTATAACTTGAAACTTTAAATTCTTCACCATTATATTTAAATGTTGTATTGATTGGTGGAAAATCTTTTTTGGCTTCAGTATAAAAATCATCTTCATATTTTAAACAGCAGAGCAATTTACCACAAACACCGCTTAGTTTAGGGATATTAATTGTAAGCATTTGATTTTTGGCTTTATTTAGAGAAATGCCTTCTTGATTGGAATACATATATGAACAACAAAGTGGCAATCCACAAACACCATAACCGCCAACTAAAGCGGCTCTTTCTCTAGCTGTTATTTGTCTTAATTCAATTCGACATTTAAGTAAAGAGGCTAAACGCTTTAATAATTCTCTAAAATCTACTCTTTCTTCGCTGAAATAGGTAAAAAGAATTTTTTCTTTATCTAAAGTGTATTCACTTTTGACTAACCTCATATCAAGGTTTAATTCTTTGGTTAGTTTTTCAAAAATTTCGCCTGCTTTAAGTGCACTTTCTTTATTTTCTTTGAATATTTGAAGATCTTTTTTGGTCGCTTTTCTTAAAATAGGCTTAATTTCTTTTTCAAAGGTCATTTTTTCTAAATCTTGTTTATTTGAAACAACTTGGCCAACTTCTTTACCAACAATTGTTTCAACAACAACAAAATCATTTAACGAAATAGTTTCGTCTTCGGTTTGAAAAAAGTAATTTTTCTTTGATTCGTCGAATTTTACACTTATACAATATTTCATATTAATTTCCAAAAATTTTATTAAAAGTAGAATAAGTTAATAAGTTTAAATTTAAATTAAAATTAATCTCGTTTCTGGCATCCATTAAAGTCAAAACCTTATCTTCGATGTTATTTAAAGATATTAACTTATTTAGTATTTTATCATAATTTGATAGGACTATTTGCGCTTTATATTTAACTTTTATTGTTTCTTTAAAAATAACAATTAGTAAATCATAAAATTGTCTGAATTCTTCTTTTCCTTGAAGAGTTTTAAAGACTGTATTCAATAAATAATTAAGTAGTTCAGGATAAGAAGAACAAGAAAGAGTGTTTAAACCAAGTTCAATTATTTTATTAATTTTATTGTTATCTTTATTTTCTTTTATTAATTCGGCATCGTTATAGAAAAAAGATAAAATTTCGGCTTCTTTTTCATCAACTTCAAGAGACAAGGCTTGATGAATTAAATCTTCTTGTGGGAGCAACGAAAAATGAACCGTTTGAACCCTACTTAAAACTGTCGGAAGAATTCTTTTATCGTTTTCAGTGGTTAAGAAAGCATAGGTATCAGAAAGAGGTTCTTCCAAAAATTTTAATAAAGCATTAGTGGCATCAATTGAAAGATTTTCTACTAGGTTAATAATGTAGACCCTTTTTGAATATTTTTCTGAACTTGTCTTTGCAAAGTCAGTCTCAAGCTGACGTATCTCATCAATTTTAATTTGGCCTTTTGTAGAATCAAAAACTCGCAAATCGACATAATTTTCATTAAAAATTCGTTCAAAAATTAAAGAATTTTGATCTGCAAAAGGAGAACTTTTTGGATCAATAATACTTGCTGCTAAAAACTTGGCAATGTTTAAAAGTGGAGTGCCTTTTTCACCAACAAGTAAATAGGCATGAAAAATTTTATGATGCTTAAAAGCATTTTCAAAAATTTGATATGGAATAGGTTGATATGTTTTTAAGTAGTTAATGTAATCCATTTAGTTTTTCTTTTATAGTTTTATATGCACATTCAGTGACTTCTTCAATAGATTTTGAAGCGTCGATTGTAATTATTCGTTGCCTATTTGTATTAACTATTTCTTTAAATGTTGAGTAAACTTTTTCATGAAAATTTTCATTTTCATTATCGAGTCTATCAGCAACTCTTTTTTTATCTTGGCTGACTCTTTTTAATCCAAGTTCAGGATCAATATCAAAGAATAAAGTTAAATCAGGGTAGGTGTTTTCTGTGGCAAATAAATTAATATTTAAAACGTTTTGAACGCCTAAATTTCTGCCGCCACCTTGATAAGCAAGACTGGAATCTAAAAAACGATCACAAAGTACAATCTTACCTTCTTTTAAGGCAGGCCGTATTTTCTCAACTAAATGTTGCCTTCTGCTTGCAGCATAAAGTAAAGCCTCGGTTCTAGCGTCAAGTGCAACATTAGAATTATCTAAAATAATATCTCTAATTTTTTCAGCAATAGGAGTACCGCCAGGTTCTCTAGTTAAAACAATATCAAAACCATCATTAATGAGCTTTTCATATACTTTTTTGATGATTGTTGATTTTCCACTACCATCTGGACCTTCAAAAGTAATAAACATAAATTTTCTCCTATTTTAATTTTGTACGACCTTTTAGAGCTTTATCTAAAGTAAGTGAATCGATATAGTCAAAAGAAGCTCCAATAGGCATTCCATAAGCAAGTCTTGTAATATTTATATTCTTTTTTTCTAAGATTTTTGAAAGATAAAGAGCTGTTACTTCGCCTTCAGGAGTAGCGTTAGTAGCTATAATTAACTCTTTTATTCCCTCATCTTCAATTCTTTTTTCGAGTTCTTCTATTTTTAAATTTTCAGGTGTTAAATTTTTACTTGGGTTTATTAATCCACCTAAAACATGGTAAACCCCATTATATGTACCAATTTTTTCAAAAGGTAAAACATCTTTTGAATAAGCTACAACTATACAATGTTCATGATTTCTATCTTCGCTAGCACATATTGAACATTTATCTTCTTCGGTTAAAATTCCACAAATTGGACATGGATGAATTTTTTCTTTAACTTCTTCGATGTTTTTGACAAGAAGTGAAACATCATTTTCATCCATATCTAAAAGAGCGTATGCCATACGCTCCGCTGTTTTTGCACCGATTGAAGGAAAAAGTGAAAATGAATCGGCTAATTTTTCAACAGCTTTTAGATCCTTCATTTAGAAAGGAAAGCCTCCCTTACGGTTAGCTTGTTGAAATTTACCAGCTAATTCTTCTTCGGCGTCGTTAATTTGATCTTTACAACCGTTATAAGCAAGTTTAATCATCTCGATTAAATCTTCTTTTTCTTTTAAAAGTTCCTCATCTAAAATTTCTACATCGACCATCTCTAAGTTGCCTTTTAAGGTAACTTTGATTGCGCCATTAGCAGTGTAAGAGAACTCTTTTTCTTCTAATATTTTGTGTTCTTTTTCATATTGTCTTTGAAGCTTTTGCATAGCTTGGACCATTTGTTGCATGTTCATAGTGTATTTTCTCCTTAAAACAATTTATTATCTTCAATTTCTGTTTTCTTTGGCAAGTGATTAAGTTCTTGAAGATTACGATATTTTTTAATAAGTTCGGTAGACTCATCTCTATTTAAAGCATATAAGCAAACTTTTCTACCTAAAACTTTTTTAACTAGTTTATTTAAGCCTTCTTGGTTAGAAATAATATTAATTTTCTTTGCGGTATTTTTATAATCACAGATAAGAATTAGATTTGAGTTAGTGACAATATAAGGACGAGAATCGAGAAGTAAAGAAGCATAAGGGCCTTCGTTTGGATCGTTGATTAATTGCTCGAGGGCGTTCCGTCTTTCACTAAGCATCTTTCTTTCATCGCGATTAGAAATAATTGTTAATTTAATTAATTCGTCCATAGTGATTTGTCTTATATCGCCTTCAGTTTCTAAAACTGCAAACTTAGTGTTAGAAGGTTTTAATTTAAGACTTGCTGCTGGTTTAGGTTCATTAACTTTTTCCTCTGGAACAGCGTTAGTTTTCGCAAAATCTTGGGTTTTTGCAGTGTTATTTGTAGAAACAGGAGTTTGTTCTTGAGGAAGAGGGGCTGTAACGACAGGCTTTTTGATAGGCGTTTCAACCTTTGGAACAGTTACTTCTTGAGAAGTCCCAACCTTTAAAAGTTTTAATAAATAAATTTCAAAAAGGAAGTTTGGATCGCTAGTTGTCTTAAATTCATTTTGACATTTAAGCAAAAGGTCAATATAAGAAAGAAGTTCACTTTCATCAAATTTAAGCATTATTTCTTTAGCATCTTCTTCTTTAGAAGAAGTGATAAGTGATTTATCTCTAGTTTTTAAATAAACTAACGAATCTTTTAACAAAGTTAACAATTCATTTACTAAACGAGAAAGATCAATATTTCGGATTATAAATTCATCGTATGTTTTTAATACTTTTAAAGTATTTCCATCTTTTATGTTTTCTAAAAGTCGAATCTTGTCTTGGCTAGAAACAAGTCCAAACATTTTAATAACATCTTCTTCTTCAATGTTACTGCCAGCATAGGATATTACTTGGTCTAAAAGTGATAAAGAATCACGTGCGCCACCGTTTGCAAGTTCAACAATTAGGTTAATTGCATCGTTTGTAGCACTAACACCTTCTTCTTTTAAAACATGAGTAATTAGTTTTTTCAGTTCAGCATCCGTAATCTTTTTAAACTCATATCTTTGACATCTACTTAAAATAGTAGGTAATAGTTTATAAGGTTCAGTAGTGCAAAGAATAAAAACAACATAACTTGGTGGTTCTTCTAGTGTTTTTAATAAAGCATTAAAAGCACTATTTGTCATCATGTGAACTTCATCGATTATGTAAACTTTATATTTTCCTTGGATTGGAGCGTATTTAACTTTTTCAATTAATTCTCTGACTTCATCAACGCCGCTATTACTTGCAGCATCTATTTCGATAACATCAGGGTGAGAACCTTCGTTTATTGCACGGCAATTAGAACATTCATTACAAATTTCTCCGTTTCCTTTTTCGCAATTTAAAGCTTTTGCAAAAAGTCTAGCAACACTAGTTTTACCAGTTCCACGTGGACCACTAAAAAGATAAGCGTGTGAAATCTTTTGAATTTTTAAAGAATTCTCTAATGTTTGTTTTATTGCTTCTTGTCCAACAAGTTCATCAAAATTTTTACTTCTATATTTTCGATAAAGTGCTAAATACGACATGAATAATACCTTTATTAATTATACACGTTAATTAAACTGTTAAAAAAGATAAAAGGAAACATTAAAGAAAAAAACTTGAACGAACTCATTTTTATTAATAATTATAATCGGTTAAAATTTATTAATTCATAATATTCAAAACCTAAAATTCATTTGTTAAAGGAACAAATTTAATAAATTTATCAGGATTTTTCTTAGATTGAAAAAAGGACATATATTTGCGAAAATACTTAATTTGATAGAGAAAATTTAAAGAAGAGGTTGCATATGAACTTACTTAAGCGATTTATAAAATACTATAAGCCACACAAAAAAATTTTCGTTGCTGATATGGCAGCTTCATTTTTGGTTGCTGTTATAGGGATGGGCTATCCAATAATAACCAGATACATGTTAAATGATTTTATTCCAAACAAGAAAATTGATTTAGTATTGATTTGTGGTTTTTCTTTACTTGCTGTTTATATTATTAGAATGTTTTTAAGATATTTTATCCAATATTACGGCCATACAATGGGAGTTAGGATGCAAGCCGAGATGAGAAGTGATATGTTTAATAAGTTAGAAAAACTACCTTACACATATTATGACGAGCACAAAACAGGAAATATCATGTCTAGAATGACTAATGATCTTTTTGATATTTCAGAACTTGCTCATCATGGTCCTGAAAATATCTTTATAGCTGGTTTTACTCTTCTAGCAAGTTTAATTTATTTAGCGATTATCAATTGGATTTTAGCTCTAATTATATTTGCTTGTGTACCTTTGCTATTTTTTGTTACTTCACATTTTCGACATCAGATGAGAGTGGCCATGATGCAATCAAAAATTGCAATTGCTGATGTTAATAGTTCGCTTGAATCTTCAATTTCTGGTATTAGAGTAACAAAAGCTTTTACAAACACTAAAAAAGAACAAGAGAAGTTTGAAATTACTAATCAAGAATTTGTAAAAGCGAGAAGTTCGGCTTTCGATGCAATGGGTAAATTTTTCGCTTCTTCACAATTTATTACAGATGTTTTTAATATTATTGTTTTAATTGCTGGTGGCTTGTTCTTATATAATGGGCAAATAGATTTAGCGGATTATTCTACATTTATTATTTCAGTAAACATGTTTATTCAACCTATGAATCAGTTAATTAATTTCGTAGAGCAATTTCAAAACGGAACAACTGGTTTTAAAAGATTCCTTGAAATTATGGATGAAGAAGAAGAGACCTTGCATGAAGGCACTAAAATCTGCCATAAATTAGAGGGCAATATCTCTTTTAAGAATGTAAGTTTTCATTATAAGAGTTCAAAAGGAATCTTAAAGAATATTTCATTTGATGTTCCTCATGGAGAAAAAATTGCATTAGTTGGACCAAGCGGCGGTGGAAAAACAACTATTTGCCACCTCATTCCTAGATTTTATGATGTTACAAGCGGAGACATAACTATCGATGGAGTGAATATTAAAGAATTTACCTTGGATTCTTTAAGAAAACAAATCGGAATTGTTCAACAAGATGTTTTCCTTTTTGGTGGAACAATTAAAGATAATATTTTATATGGAAATTTAGACGCGAGTGAAAGTGAACTTATTGAAGCTGCTAAAAAGGCAAATATATATGACTATATTTGTTCTTTACCTAAAGGATTTGAAACAGAAATCGGTGAAAGAGGTGTTAAGCTTTCTGGAGGCCAGAAACAAAGACTTTCTATCGCAAGAATATTTTTGAAAAATCCTTCAATACTAATTCTTGATGAGGCAACAAGCGCTTTAGACAATACGACCGAATTGTTGATTCAAAACGCATTAGACGAGTTGTGTAAAGGACGTACAACAATAGTTGTTGCCCACCGTCTTTCAACTATTCGTAATTCCGACGAAATTATGGTTATTTCAGAAGGCCAAATCAAAGAAAAAGGAACTCACGAAGAACTTATTAAAGAAAATGGCGCTTATAAAATTCTTTATGATCTCCAATTTAGAGATAGTGAAACACATGAGGAGCAGAAGTTAGCAGAGCAGCTTAAAATTGTTAATTAATGCTTGTTTTGCATGGTTTTAGCACATTTTAAGTTGTTTTTTAGTGGGTGAATTGTGATAAAATAGTAAACGAAAAATATAAATTACGATATTGCTACTATTTTATATAAGTTCGTACTTGTTTAAATGTGACTGATTATTTTGTATAATTTTTTGACTTAAGGAGGTATCGGTTATGGATAAGAGCATGCGTGATAGATTATTAACTAGTGAAAAAAGATTAAATGAAATTGATGAATTGTTGCTTCAACCTGATACCGCTAGTGATATGAATTTATTTAAGAAATTAAATAAAGAAAGAAGCCAACTAGATCCTATTGTTGAAAAATTTCATGAGTATACTTACGCTGAGCAAAACAAAAATGATGCTTTATTAATGTGTAGTGATCACGATCCTGAAATTGCTGCGATGGGAAAGGAAGAATTAAAGAGAAATGACGCTCTTCTAGAAGAAATTGAAGAAGCTTTGAAAATCTTGCTTATTCCTAAGGATCCAAACGATGGAAAAGATATTATTTTTGAAATAAAAGGCGCTGTCGGAGGAGACGAAGCTAATATTTTTGCTGGCGATTTATTTAGAATGTATGTTAGATATTGTGAAACTAAAGGTTGGCACGTCAAAATCTTAGACGAAAATCCAACTGGAGTTGGCGGTTATTCATATGTTTCATTTGTTGTCAGTGGAGATGATGCTTATTCAAGATTGAAGTTTGAAAGCGGTGTACATAGAGTTCAAAGAGTTCCTAAGACTGAGGCTAACGGAAGAATTCATACTTCCACAGCAACAGTTGTTGTTATGCCACAAGTTGAAACAAACGAAATAAATATTAATCCTGCTGATTTAAAAGTAGATCGTTATAGATCACAAGGTGCAGGCGGTCAAAACGTTAATAAAACCGAATCTGCTGTTAGAATCACACACATTCCTTCAGGAATTGTTGTTTCTTGTCAAACCGAAAAATCACAAATTCAAAACCATGAAATTTGTATGCAAATGCTTGCTTCTAAATTAGCTCAACTTGAAGAAGAAAAGAAAGAGAAAACAGAAGCTCAATATAGAAGTAAAATTGGCAGCGGCGATAGAAATGAGAAAATTAGAACATATAACTACCCACAAAATCGTGTAACTGATCATAGAATTGGTTTTACTATTCAACAACTTGATAGAGTAATTAATGGCGATTTAGATCCTATTGTTGATGCCTTAATTAACTACGATCAAGAACAAAAAATTGCTGGCAATCAAAATGGAATTAACTAATCGAGAAGCTTATTTTCAGACCAAACACGCCATAGAAAAAGAAGGTTTAGATATTTCAAATAACGAAATTTGCCAACTGTTAGAAAAGGCAAATGGTTTTAATTCTTATACTGAATTAACTCTTAACTTTGATAAAAAGCTTGCAAATCCTGAATATTTTGAGGAATTAAAATCAAAATTGTTTAGTGGAGAACCAATACAATATATTTTAAATGAAGCTCCTTTCATTGATTATACTTTTTATGTTGATAATAGAGTATTAATCCCAAGAGTAGAAACAGAAGAGCTTGTTATTAGAACTATAGATTTATTAAAACTCTTAAAGATAGAACCAAAAAGCATCTTAGATATGTGTACAGGTTCTGGCTGTATAGCTATCTATTTAAAAAGTAAATTTGAGAATTCTGAAGTTTATGCTAGTGACATTTCAAAGGATGCACTTGATGTAGCCAAAAAGAATGCTTTGCACTTTTCATCAAATATCCATTTAGTTCAAGGAGATAAACTAGAGCCATTTTTAACGAATGGGCAAAAATTTGATGTTATTATTTCAAATCCTCCTTATGTTCAAAACAAAGAGGATATTGAAGAAAAAGTTAAAAATCATGAGCCGATGAACGCAATATACTCAGAAGACGGCACAGCTTTTTACGAAGAAATTTTTAAACACTATAAAGAAGTATTAAACGAGAAATTTATATTAGCTTTTGAAATTAATTATGACCAGCAAGATAGATTAACTGAATTGATTTCGAAATATTTTGAAGACAACATTAACTTCTCCTTTGTTAATGATATTTATGGAAGAACTCGTTTTCTTTTTATAATAAGAGGCTATATTTATGAAAATATTAACTAAAAAAGACATTGAAATTTGTGCAGAAATTTTAAGAAATGATGGTGTTATTGCTTTTCCTACTGAAACAGTATATGGCTTAGGAATAAAAGCAACTTCAAAGGAAAATTACGATAAACTCGTGAAGGTTAAAAATAGACCAAGCGACAAACCTTTTACTTTAATGTGTTCATCGGTTGATGATTTTAAAAATATTGTGGAAATTAACGAATGGACTAAAAAAATTATTGAAAAATTCATGCCTGGTCCTATTACTTTAATTTTAAAAGTTAAAACAGAAGTACCTGAATATATTGATTTAGGTACTGGATTTGTTGGAGTTAGAATCCCTGATGATGATTTTGTAAGAAATATGATTAAAAAGGTTGGTGCTCCTTTACTTGTTCCTAGCGCAAACATCTCTTCATTCCCTCCAGCAAAGACTTATCAAGAAGTTATTAGATATTTTCATGATAATTTAGATGCTGTGGTTAAAGGAAAGTGTGAAAGTAATGTTCCATCGGCTATATTTAAGATATATGATGAAAATATAATTCAGATTAGACCTGGGGAAATTAAACTTAGCGAACTTGTGGAGGTAGTAAAATGATAATTTCTATTGGAAGCGACCATGCTGGCTTTAAATATAAGGAAGAAGTAAAAAAGCATTTAGAATCTTTAGGGCATAAAGTAATTGACGAAGGAACTTATTCATTGGATTCGTGTAACTATGCAGAATTTGCATTAAAAGCGGCTGAAGATGTTTCTAACAGGAGAAGCGATTTAGGTATTCTTGTTTGTAGTAGCGGCGAAGGCGTTTGTATGGCAGCAAACAAAGTTAAAGGTATAAGATGCGGAATTGGATATAACGATGAGGTTTCGCATTTGGTTAGAGAACATAATAATGCAAACATGATTACCTTTGGTCAATCTTTCATGAGCTTAGAAGATGTTTTAAGAAGAGTTGATATTTTCTTAAATGCCAAATTTGAAGGTGGAAGACACGAAAAAAGAGTCAACACTATTATTGATTACGAAAAATAAAAAAATAAAATTCTTTTTAAAAAAAATAGAATAACCTCCTTTATATTAGTGAAAGGAGGTTTTTTAAATATTTAAGTGTTCTTTATGTGGTAACGAAGATGAAAAGTATATCGGATATAAAAATGGAGTACCTTATTGCAGAAGATGTATTTCGTTTAGAGGAGAAGCTGCAGATGAATTTGAATACCGTTCAACAACTGGCTATTTAAAAATTGATTATGAATTAAGTGATGATCAAAAAAGAGTTTCTAGTGCGATTTTAAGTAATTATCAAAAACATATTAACACTCTTGTTTATGCCGTCTGTGGGGCTGGCAAAACTGAATTGGTTTATGCTGTGATTGAATATGCTTTAAAAAACAAACTACAAGTTGGTTTTGCAATACCTAGAAGAGATGTTGTGATTGAATTGTCATTAAGATTACAAGATGCTTTTAAAAAGTACAAAGTTGTTTGTGTATATGGTGGTAATACATCGGTTTTAGAGGGGGATATAATTTGTTTAACAACACATCAACTTTTTAGGTATGAAAAATATTTTGATTTACTTATTTTAGATGAAGTAGATGCTTTTCCTTATAAAGATAATGATGTTTTGGAAAGTTTTTTTAACCGAAGTGTTCGAGGTAACCATGTTTTGATGTCGGCTACACCTTCTGACAATTTGCTTTCAAAGTACAGCAAAGAAGGTTTTGGAATTGTTACTTTATTTAAACGCTATCATGGCAAAAAAATCCCAGAGCCATCGATTTTTGTTAATCTAAAAATCATAAATTATATTTATCTTTTTTATAAGTTCAAACAATTTATGAAGGAAGAAAAACCGCTCCTAATATTTTCTCCAACTATTGAGGAGTGTGAAAATTTATATACGCTTATGAAACTCTTTAGGATTAATGGAAATTTTGTTCACTCTAAATGTAAAGATCGAAGTTTGCGTATCGAGAAGTTTCGAAAAAACGAATATAAATTTTTAGTAACCACAGCAGTTTTAGAAAGGGGCGTTACTTTAAAGAATTTACAGGTAATAATTTTTAATGCTTCATCTTTTATATACACAAAAGAAGCTTTAATCCAAATCTCTGGACGAGTTGGAAGAAAAAAAGATGCAACAGATGGAGAAGTTATTTTTATCGGGAGTAGAAAAACTAAAGAAATGGTTGAAGCCAGACAAACCATTATCGACGCCAACAAAAATTTGTAAGATATGTTTTAAAGAGATAAAAAACGGAGCATACCATGATTTTTTAAACAACGGAATTATTTGCTATAGTTGTTTAAATCAGCTAAATCCTAGCTTTATTGAATTTAAAATTGATGATGTTGAATGTTTAGCTATTTATGAATATAGCGATTTTGTTAAAGAGAAAATATATCAATATAAAGGGTGTGGAGACTTTGAATTAGCCAATGTCTTTGTTGGCCCGTTTGCTCTTGAACTTAAAACTCTTTTTCGTGATTTTGAGATTGTATTAGTTCCTTCGCACAAAGAGGAGAATCATGTTTCATACATGTTTAATTGCCTTGGTTTAAATATGCATGATATCTTCTATAAGAGTGAAAATCACAAGCAATCTGATCAAAATTATCATAAGAGGCATGAAGTTGGTAAGTTTATAAAATTTAAAGAAGGAAAAACTGATCTTGCTGGTAAAAAGATTCTATTAGTAGATGATGTTTGTACAACTGGCTCAACCTTAAAGGCATGTATTAAAAAGATTAAAGACCTAAATCCTTTAAATTTAAAGGTGTTGGTAATTGCAAAACGTGTTTTTAGCGAGGAGGAGTTAAACGAATTAACGAAAAAAGAAGGAAGTAAAAATATAGAAATTGTATAAATAAGTTAAGATTTGCAATGTTTTTGACCAAATCATGGGTTTATTTTAAGAATATTTAATTCTTCTAAACAATTGATTTTGAATTTAAAGGAAGGAATTTTTCTTAAGTTAGAACTTTAAAATGCAAATTTTAGAGATTTTAAGGTTAGAAATTTGCTTTCATAACATTATATATAATGTTAAAATCTTTAAATGCGTAGGAAATAAATTATGGGAAATGTTATTGAGAAAATATTTAGAGTAGATCAACACATCTTAAAAAAGTATGTAAAAGAAGCAAAAAAAGTTTTATCTCTTGGTGAAGAGATGAAAAAACTTAGTGATGATCAACTTAGAGCAAAAACAACAGAATTTAAAGACAGACTTAAAAAAGGCGAAACTCTTCAAGATATTAAAACAGAAGCTTTTGCTGTTTGTAGAGAAGCTGCACGCAGAGTCTTGGGCTTATATCCATTTGAATGCCAAGTCATAGGTGGCCTTGTTTTAAATGATGGCGATGTTGCTGAAATGAAAACTGGTGAAGGTAAAACTTTAACTGCAACAATGCCAGTTTATTTAAACGCTCTTGAAGGTAAAGGTGTTTACGTTGTTACTGTTAATGAGTACTTAGCACAAAGAGACGCTAACGAAATGGGTCAAATTTACCGTTTGTTAGGCTTAACTGTTGGTGTTAACCTTCATAGTTTAACAACAACTGAAAAACAAAAAGCACATCAATGTGATGTTACATATACTATTAACTCTGAACTTGGTTTTGACTACTTAAGAGATAATATGGCTCCAAGTAAAAAACAACGTGTTTTAAGAGGCTTAAATTATTGTATTGTTGACGAAGCTGATAGTGTTTTAATCGATGAATCTAGAACCCCACTTATTATTTCTGGTGGCGCAAAAGCATCAATGTCTCAATATCAAATCGCTGATAGATTCGTAAAAATGCTCAAAAGATCAACTGATGTTGATGAAGATTATAAGAGAAAACATCCTGAATATGTTCCAGATGGAGACTTTGTTGTTGATATAAAAACAAAATCTTGCTCTTTAACTGATAAAGGTGTTGATAAAGCTGAAAAAATGTTTGGTATTGCAAACCTATATGCTCCTCAATATCAAGACTTAGTTCATAGAATTCACCAAGCTCTTAAAGCAAACTATATTATGGCTAGAGATGTTGAATATCTTGTTGACCAAGACAATACAATTCAACTTATTGACCAATTTACAGGCCGTGTTTTAAAAGGAAGAGAATATAGCGATGGTTTACAACAAGCTATTCAAGCTAAAGAAGGTGTAAAAATTAAAGAAGAAACTGTTACTTTAGCAACTATTACTTATCAAAACTTCTTTAGATTATTTAAGAAAATGGCTGGTATGACCGGTACTGCTAAAACTGAAGAAGAAGAATTTAGAAAAATCTACAACATGAAAGTTGTATGTATTCCACCAAATAAACCAGTTATTAGAAAAGATGAATTAGACTATATTTTTGCAACAAAAACAGCAAAGATTAAAGCTTTAGTTAAAGAAGTTGTTGAAAGACATAATCTAGGGCAACCTATTTTGATTGGTACTCCAAGTGTCGAAGCTAGTGAAGAAGTAGCAAAATATCTTGATGAAGTTGGCTTAAAATATGAAATGTTAAATGCTAAAAACCATGCTAGAGAAGCAGAAATTATCTCCCATGCTGGTGAAAAGAATCACATTACTCTTGCCACTAATATGGCTGGTAGAGGTACTGATATTAAACTTACTCCTGAAACAAGAGAATTAGGTGGACTTTGTGTTTTCGGTCTTGAAAGACATGAATCTAGACGTATCGATAACCAATTAAGAGGTAGAAGCGGACGTCAAGGTGACCCTGGTTTTTCTAGATTCTATGTTTCATTAGATGATGAATTAATGGTTAGATTTGCTAGCGATAATTTGAGAAAATCTTTTGCAAATTATGGTGATGAAGCAATCGAAAGTAGACTTTTAAGTAGCGCTATCACTAGTGCTCAAAAACGTATTGAAGGCCAAAACTTTGATGTACGTAAGAACTTGCTTGATTATGATGATGTTTTAAGTAAGCAAAGACAAATTATGTATGCAAAGCGTGACCAAATTATTTTTGCTAGTGATATCAATGATTTATTATCCGAAACATTTAAAGATTGTGGTGTTGCTCTTTGTAAAAGAAGTGTTTATGACGAACAATCAAATAGAACAGTAAGTGCAAAAAAATTACATGATTTATCTGTTCCTAGATTTCTCGATGATGCAGCTATTAATTGGGATTTATACGATGAGGCTGCTCCTGAAGAAGCCGGAGAAGATATTGGCGAAGTTTTAGCTAACGCCTATCAAATTAAAAGAAGAGAACGGGACAAAGAAACTGCTGATCAAATTGAAAGACAAATTACACTTAAATGTATTGATAGAAACTGGACGCAACAAATTGATAACATGTCTAGATTTAGAGAGTCAGTTTCATTAAGAAGTTATGGACAAATTAACCCACTTCAAGATTATGTTAATGAAGGCTGGGCAATGTTTAGAGATATGCTTGAAACTATTTCACTTGAAGTTGTTCTTAACTTATTAAATGTTAAGGTTCAAAAGAAAGCAGACGAAAAAGATACGTATGCTGTAAATACTCAAGCTCAAAACGAAGTTCATAAACAAGCTGAAGCTCCTGCTGAAGAAACAAAAGATATGAAAGTCGTTACTAAAGAGACAGGTAAAGATTTAAATATTACTGATATTGATAAGAATGCTACAGCAGCAGTAGATCATGAATATGATGATATCCACACAAATTAAAGGGGTTGTCTATGATTGATTTATATGAATTTAAAAATGAATTAAAAGAGGCTACCGAGCAAATTGAACAGCTTGGTAGTTCACTTTGACTTAGATAAATTATCTAAAAAAGCTGAAGAATTAGAGGCTTTATCTTTAAAAGACGACTTTTGGAGTAACCAAAGGGAAGCCTCTAAAATTATCGATGAGAAAAACGATATTCTATATAAAATTCAACTTTATAAAAAACTAGAATCCACAATAAAAGATTTAAATGAACTTGCTGATACACTTGATGTTAATGATGAAGAATTATCAGATCTTTTAGTGTCAACTTTTAAAGATTTAAAAAAAGATTTAGAAGAATTGAATACCTTAGTTTTATTTAGTGGCGAATATGATAATCTTGATTGTGTTATTCAAATTCATCCAGGAGCAGGCGGAACTGAAGCGTGCGATTGGGCAAATATGCTTTTAAGAATGTATGAAAGATTTTGTGAGCTAAAAAATTTCACTTATAAAGTTTTAGATTTTTTACCAGGCGAAGAAGCTGGTGTAAAAAGTGTTACGCTTCTTATTGAAGGAAAATATGCTTATGGGATGTTAAAAGGTGAAAAAGGTGTTCATCGATTAGTTAGGATTTCACCTTTTGATGCAAATGCGCGTCGACATACTAGTTTTGCTAGTGTGAATGTAATTCCACAATTTGATGATTCAGTTAATGTAGAAATTAACCTTGCCGATTTAAAAATTGATACTTATAGATCTGGAGGAGCAGGTGGTCAAAACGTTAATAAGGTCGAAACTGCGGTTAGAATTACACACATCCCGACAGGCATTGTTGTTTCTTGCCAAGTCGAAAGAACTCAACTCAAAAATAGAGAATTAGCGATGAACATGCTGAAATCTCAACTTTTTGCTCGTCAAGAAGAAGAAAGAAAAAATAAATTAAAAGGAATTGTTGGAGAACAAAAGAACATTGAATGGGGGTCGCAAATTAGAAGTTACGTTTTTTGCCCATATACTTTAGTTAAAGACAATCGTACAAATTACGAAGATACTCAAGTAAGCAAAGTTATGGATGGATATATTGAAGGATTTATCTTTTCATATCTTAAAGAGGAGGCAAAAAAGAGTGCTTAATTACCTTAAAGCCTTTTTTAAAAAAGAAAATTTAAAGAGAAACATCCGTAGCTTAACTTTAGTTCTAATTGGTACATTTATTGTAAGTGCTGGTAATGCTTTTTTCTTAATTCCGTTTTCTATTATTAGTGGTGGAGTAAGTGGCATTACAATTTTAACAGCCGAATTTATTGCTCCTGATATCATGAGCTATATATTAAACTGGGCGCTATTTGTTCTTGGGTTAATTTTATTGGGCTTTAAATTTACAATATCCTCGCTGATCTCAACTATTTTTTATCCTATTTTTATTTCTATATTTTTGAGAACTTCGATTTTGCCTGAATTTTTAAATGTTTTATTAGGCGAAGGGAGTGGTTTTGTTTTAGAAAACGGAATCATTACAAATTTATCTCAATTATCGATGGTAGATGGTGGTTTCTTACTTGTTATAGGTTTGCTTGGTGGAATGATTCTTGGTGTTGGTTGCTCAATTACATTTCATGGAGGCGGTTCTACCGGAGGGGTTGATATTTTAACTTTCATTGTAAGTAAATTTACAGGCATTAAAGAATCTATTCCTTTTTTCTTATTTGATGGTGGCATTGTTTTAATTGGTATTATTATTGATTTAACAAAAGGGAATACGATTTCATTAATTGGTGGACTTGTTGGTATTATTTCTGCATTTATGTGTTCATTGATGGTTGAGATAATATATAGCGGACAAACAAGTGCTTATTGTGTTGATATTGTTACCAATAAAGTTGATGAAATTTGTCAATTTTCCATTAAAGAACTTGATAGAAGTGCAACTGTTTCAAAGGTAGTAGGCGCCTACTCAAAAGAAGAAAAAACAATGGTAAGAATAGTTTTTTCTAGAAGAGATTATAACAAAGTAAGAAACGGAATTGCTAAAATTGATCCAAAAGCTTTTTGTACTTTTTATCAAACATTATTTACAGGTGGAGAAGGCTTTGAAAATATAAATATTAATAATTCAGAGCGCTATTTAAAATCATTAAAAAAGAAAATTAAGGCTAAAAATAAAGTAGAAACTCAAGAAAAAGATGTTGTTTCTAATGATAGCTTAGAAAATTCACAAGATAATCATGAACGAGAGTAAACCATTTGTAATACATAGTGAGTTTAAACCTACTGGCGACCAGCCAACTGCTATAAAAGAATTAGTAAAAGGACTAAATGATGGTAAGCGTTACCAGGTTCTACTTGGTGCAACAGGTACCGGCAAGACTTTTACTATGGCTAATGTCATCGAAAAAGTGCAACGTCCAACCCTAATTCTTGTGCATAATAAAACTTTGGCCGGCCAACTCTATGCTGAAATGAAGGAATTATTTCCGGAAAATAGAGTTGAGTATTTTGTATCAAACTTTGATTTTTATCAACCTGAAGCCTATATTCCATCAACAGATACTTATATTGATAAATCAGCTCTTATGAATGAAGAAATTGAGATGATGAGAGTAAGTGCTGTTAATTCGATTGTTAGTAGAAGAGATACTATTGTTGTAGCCTCAGTTGCTTCAATTTATGGATTAACTGATCCGGATGAATATAAAAAACTTGTTTTTGATGTTAGAGTTGGCGAGGAAATTAATAGAAAAGAATTCTTTGGTAAACTTTTAAATTCACAATATAAAAGGAATGATATTGAACTTAGTCCAGGCAGATTTAGAGTCCACGGAGATTTAATAGATATTATGCCTGCTAATAGCGATGATTGGTATATTCGTTTAGATTGTTTTGGCGATGAAGTTGAAACAATTGCTAAATGTAATTATCTAACTGGCGAAATTATCGAAAAATATCATTATTATGATTTATTTCCAGCTTATGATCACGCAGCCACTAGAGAAAATATCTTAAGAGCCTGTAAATCTATTCTTGCTGAACTTGATGAGAGAATGGCTTATTTTGATAGAGAAGGGAAACCTTTAGAAAAAGAAAGAATTGAGATGAGAACTAAACAAGATGTTGCTTCTCTTGAAGAGTTTGGAATCTGTCCAGGTATCGAAAACTATTCTCGTCATATTGATAACCGTAAGCCTGGTCAAAAACCATTTTGTTTAATGGACTATTTTCCTAAAGATTATCTTTTGATTGTTGATGAAAGTCACGTTAGTTTTCCTCAAGTAAGAGGGATGTATAATGGAGATCATTCTAGAAAAGTTACTTTAGTTGATTATGGTTTTAGATTACCTAGTGCTTTGGATAACCGACCACTTAATTTTGAAGAATTCGAAGGAGAAATTAATCAAGTTATTTGTACAAGTGCAACGCCTGGAGATTATGAACTTGGAAAAACAAACGGTGAGTTTGTCGAGCAAATTATACGTCCAACCGGACTTTTAGATCCTGAAATTGAAGTAAGACCAACTTTAGGTCAAATTGACGATTTAATTAGTGAGATTAAAGATAGGATTGCAAAAAACGAAAGGGTAATGATAGTAACTTTAACTATTAAAACTGCTGAAGATTTAACTGCATATTTAAAAGATAGGGAAATTAAAACAGTTTATTTACATAGTGAATGTAAGACGCTTGAAAGAAGTGAAATTATTTATCAATTAAGAAAAGGGAAGTATGACGTATTAGTGGGTATCAATCTTCTTAGAGAAGGCTTAGATATTCCAGAAGTCAGCTTAATTGCCATTCTAGACGCTGATAAAGAAGGATTTTTAAGAAGCACAAGAAGTTTAATCCAAGTTGTTGGTCGTGCAGCTAGAAATAGTCATGGTAAAGCAATTATGTATGCTGATAGTGTTACTAAGTCGATGAAAGAGTGCATCGATGAAACTAATAGACGTCGTGAAATTCAGGCTAAATACAATGATGAGAATGGCATTATACCAACTACAATTGTTAAACCAATTCAGGCTCCAATTCACAATACAGAAACGGAAGCTGAAGAAGTTCTTAACTCTAAAGCAAAACTTACAAAGAAAGAACTTCAAAGAAAAATTAAAGAAGTTGAAAAAGAAATGTATAAGGCATCTAAAGAATTTGACTTTGAAAAAGCTATTAAGCTTAGAGATATTATGTTTGAATTGAAAGCCGAATTAAACTAAAAGCCTGCAAAAATCGACTATTTTATTTAAAAATGTGGTTTTTATAAAGACATAGATGATTATTTGCTGGTACAAATTATTGGTTGAAAAAGGAAAAAATTAAGATAAAATCACTTTATTGTGTTTTTTGTATATATGTTTTAACATATATACATCGTTCGGAGGAAATGTTTGATGCAATGGTATGATTATGTATTCTGGGTTATTGCTTTTATAGTAATTGTTCTTGGACTTCTCCAAGGTGGTAAGAGTGAAGGTGCCTCTGGTGCTATTACTGGTGGCGGCTTAAATGTCTTTGTTAAAACCAAAGAAAGAGGTAGTGAGAAAATTGTTTCTATGCTTACTTTAGGGTTTGGTATTGTTTTCTTGTTCTTAGCTTTATTATCCACATCTTTAACATCTGCTCCTGCAACCGACGATACAACTACAGAAGGTACAACAACAGCGATTGCAGTTGTTACAAACATTCTCCAATATTTCTCAATTTTCTAATATTGATTTATAGAATTATTTTTTCGTATTAAAATAAATATATAGATTTTCTATAAATTTTTTTGTGAATAATTTTTTGACAATATGATTACAATTAAAGAATATGTAGCACTAAAAAAAGAAGAATTAGCTAAAAAAATTCTTCAAATGAATAATAAGCCTGTTATTAAAATCATTCAGGTTAATGATGACTATGCTTCTAATTCTTATATTAAAGGCAAAATTAAAGATGTTAACGAAATTGGAGCTAAAGCTATTTTAGAAAAATTGCCAATTGATATAAGTGAACAAGAATTACTTAAAGAAATTCAAAAAACTAACGAAGATCCTAACGTTAATGGCTTTATTGTTCAACTTCCTTTGCCAAAACATATTTCAGAAGAAAAAGTTAAACTAGCAATCGATCCAAAGAAGGATTTAGATGGTTTTAATGTCTTATCTAAATTTAAAAGTGCAACACCAAATGGAATTTTAACCTTCCTTGAAGATAATCGTTATGAATTTGAAGGCAAAAACGCTCTTGTAATAGGTAGAAGTAATATTGTTGGGAAACCAATGGCTAAATTACTTCTTGATAAAAATATGACTGTAACGATTGCTCATTCAAAAACACCAAATAGTGAGCTTAGAAATTTTGTTAAAAATTCTGACTTAATTATTGTTGCAGTTGGAAAAGCAAATTTTATTGATTGTTCTTATGAATTTAAAAAATCTGCTTTTCTTTTTGATGTAGGCATAAATAGGGACAAAGATAATAAATTAACCGGAGATTGTGAGAAAGATTTACCTGTTTCTTTTCAATCTCCTGTTCCTGGAGGAGTTGGTCTTTTAACAAGACTAGCTTTATTACTTAATTTAATGGAGGCGTGCGAGTAATATGGATTTTAGCATCGGGAAAACAAATGTATATGGATTGGAATTTGCTGTTAAAGCTAGTGGTAATCCAATGAGAACTGTTCTTGATCGTTCAGAAACTAACGATAAGGATTATTTAAGGGCCGAAAAGCTTGGAAAATGTCATCCTGGAGAAGGGCACGACAACTTCTTAAAAGGAATTGTCGTAGAATTCGATATTACAGCCCCTTTATATTGGTGGAAACAAGCACAACGTTATCACTTTTTTGAATATGTTTCTTCTCAATCAACCATGCATTGTTTATTAAAGTTCGACATTGAGAATCAATGTGTTAGCGAAACAAATAAAGAAGTCTTAAAAATTGTTGAGAAAATTAAAGAAGAATATAATGCTATCTCAGATGAAGAAACGGATAAAAAGAAAGCAAAATGGAGAGAATTAGTTGCTTCTACTCCATGTGGTTTTTGTTTAGGCGCAACTATGGTAACAAACTATCAGCAATTAAAAACAATGTATTTACAAAGAAAGAGCCATAAATTAAAAGAGTGGCATGAATTTTGCAAATGGTGTGAAGAATTACCTAGATTTGTAGAACTTACAGGTGTTTCAAAATGAGAATTGTTTTATTAAACGACTTATTAATTAATCCAGGTCTTTATGAAGGGATAAAAAAAGACCTTGCGTCTTTAGGTCATACCTTTGTTTATTATTTAAGAAAACCTAGAAATAAGGAAGACCTCATAAAAAGAATTAAAGATGCTGACATTTTAATTACTGATAATACTAAATTAGATGAAGAAGTGTTAAAAGAAGCACAACATTTGAAATATATTGATGTTGCTTTCACTGGTTATGATCATTTACCTATAGAATATTTAAAAAGCAGAAAAATTACTGTTTCAAATTGTAGTGGGTATGCAACAGAAGCAGTCGCTGAGTTGAATTTAAGTTTTATTTTAGGGATGATTAGAGACTTGAAATCTAACGATACAAAAGTTAGAAGATCGAAGACTCATAACAATCAATTAGGTGAAGAGTTAGATACTAAAGTTGTTGGAGTTATTGGGACAGGTAAAATTGGTGCTAAATTAATTGACCTTTTAGAACCATTTAATTTAAGAGTTTTAGCCTATAGTAGAACGATTAAGAAAAGCATCGTATCTAAAGGTGTAACCTATGTAGATCTAAAAGATATAATGTCCAAAAGCGATTTTATTTGCTTAACCTTACCATTAAATGAAGAAACTAAAGGTTTGATTGGCGAAAACGAAATTGCTTTAATGAAACCTAGCGCTTATTTAATTAACACTGCTAGAGGTGGAATTATTGATGAAGGTGCTTTATTTAAAGCTTTAAAAGAAAAGAGAATTAAGGGAGCAGCTCTTGATGTTTTTTCAGTTGAACCTCCTTTAAGTAAAGAGAATGAACTTCTAAAACTTGATAATGTATTATTAAGTCCTCATATTGGATATATGACAAAAGAAGCCATGAAAAAAAGAGCGGAGATTGCTTTTTCTAATCTCTACTCTTATTTAGATGGAAAAACTAAAAATAAAATTATTTAATTTCAGTTAATTCGTTTTTACTTTCTTCCTTTTCCTTTTCGTCTTTTTTAGGAAGTTTTTTAGATTTTGATTTTGTCTTTACTGGGTAAACATCGCTTTTTACAATAGTCACTTTTTGTGTTCCGTCTTCTGAATAAATTACCTTTTGATCAATTTTAAATTTTGGATTAGCGGCGTAATAGAAAATCAAAAGACAACCGGCAATTATTAAAATTACGCCAATTAAAATTATAAGAATCATTCTTAAAGTATCGTTTGATGATGAATAATTAAAGTATAAAGTAGCTGCTCCTAAACTAATAAAAAGTATTGCAGCAATAATATCAATAGCAAGCATTAACTTGCCTGAATTTTTTGAAATCCCTGCAATAACGGTCTCAATTGTAAAAATTAATCCGAAAACCAAAAGCATTGTTCCAGCAAACACTCCTAAATATTCTAGAACAATTTGAGGATTAACATAGATTAAAACAGCTAAAGATATAAGGGCTGCGCCGGTTACGTTTTCTATACTTAAAATACCTTTAGCAAAAATCATCCCAAAGCCGATAGTTAATACACCATATAACAAAACAATACTTGCTGCTATATAACCAAGTGCGTTTTGAACGTCGGTTGAGTTTGAAAAAATACACAAGACCAAACCGAAAACAATCAACAATCCAGATTGGATTATTTTAACCCATTTGTAAGAAGTAACATCTTTTTCAGAAACTAGTTTTTTTGCCATAGAGATTAAACCTTTCGCGTATTATTATATTATAGATTAGAAAGAGAAATAGAGTATGGATGAAGTAAAAATTAGAAATTATGCTAAGTTAATTGCTACAGTTGGAGCCAACATTCAAAAAGGCCAAGAAGCCTTTGTTATTGCAAATGTTGAAGTAGCACCATTTGTTGAAATTTTAGTAGAAGAACTTTACAAAACCGGTGCAAGTTATGTTGAAGTTCAATGGCAAAATAATAAAGTTAATGTTTTAACAAATAATTTTGCTTCTTTTGATATTATTTCGCATCTTAGAGATACTGATAAGGCTTTTCATGAACATAATATCAAAGTTAAACCGGCAAGAATTTGGATTGATAGTGATGATCCTCATGCTTCAGATGGAATTGATTTAAAAAGAAGAAATGAAGCACTCGCTATTAGAGGAAAAGAAGTTAGAGCCTATAGAGATCAATATGATGATGAATGTCAATGGTGTATAGCTGGCGTTCCTTCTAAAAAATGGGCAAAAACAGTTTTCCCTAATTTAAAAGAAGAAGAAGCCATTGAAAAGCTTTGGGAGTATATCTTGATTACAAGTAGAGCTTACGAAGGTGACCCAATTAAAAATTGGGAAATTCATGATAAAAACCTCGTAAATCACATGAATTTACTTAATAATTTAAAATTACAAAAGCTTCATTATACAAGCAAAAACGGGACTGATTTATATGTTGAATTACTTGATGAAGTCATTTGGGAAGCCGGAGGCGAAAACACAAAGACTGAAAAGATAAGATTTCAACCTAATATTCCAACTGAAGAATGTTTTACTTCACCTAACAAATTTAAAACAGAAGGAATTGTCTATTCGACTAAACCATTAAATTATAATGGAATGTTGATTGAAAACTTTTCTATAAAATTTAAAGAAGGAAAAGCTGTTGAAGTACATGCTGAAAAAGGAGAAGAGGCTTTAAAACAAATGATAAGCCTTGATGAAAATGCTTGTTATTTAGGCGAATGTGCATTGGTTGCTTATCACTCTCCAATCAACGATTTAAATACAATTTTCTTCTCTACTCTTTATGATGAAAACGCTTCTTGCCACTTAGCTTTAGGCAACTCTTTCCCTAATTTAATTAAAAATTATGACAAAATGAGCAAGGAAGAGATAAAAGCTTTGCCTTTAAATAATTCTATTGTTCATACCGATTTTATGATTGGCAGCAAGGACTTAAATATTATTGGTACAACAAAAGATGGTCAAGAAATTCAAATTTTTAAAGATGGAGATTGGTGTATTTAACGGAAAGGAAAACTATGAAAAATATTAAAATTAAAGACTTTGAAATTAATCAAGATGAATTTGAAAAATTAGAAGAAAACTATAATAAAGATTCTAAAAATTTAGTTATTAAACATGCCTTAAGCAAAAATCCAATTTCAGAAATTGTTTATGATGCCAAAAACGAAATCGATGTTATCAATGATTTTTCAATTGAGATTAAAACTTTACCTGTTTGTAATCAAAAGAATAGTGGTAGATGTTGGATCTTCGCCGCTTGTAATTTTTTAAGAGAAAAAATTGCTGCAGAATTAAAAGTTTCAAACTTTGAATTATCTCAAAACTATATCGCTTTTTATGACAAACTTGAAAAAGCTAATTACTTATTATCGTCAGTAGCTGATTTAGTTGCAAATGATCCTGACGAGAGGGTATTAATGCATATTTTGACCAATGGCGTTGGTGATGGCGGACAATGGGATATGTTTGTCAACTTAGTAAAAAAATATGGTGTTGTACCAAAGAATGCGATGAAAGAAACATTTCAAAGCAGTGCAACTAATGAATCAGACGCTTTAATCAACTCTTTATGTCGACAATTTGCTGTTAAGGCTCAAAAATTATTTAAAGAAAATAAGACGGATAAAATAGTTGATTTAAAGAAAGAAACAATGAGACTTATTTATAATCTTTTAGTTAACTGCTTTGGTATGCCACCAAAGACTTTTGATTTTGAATATAAAGATAAAGATGGTGTATTCCACTCTTTAACATCATTTACTCCAAAATCTTTCTTTGATAAATTTGTTAAAAATATTGATGATTATGTCTCAATTGTTAATGCTCCAACCCCGGGTAAACCATTTTATAAAACTTATACAATTTCGTATTTAAATAACGTGATTGAAGGAAAAGATATTATTCACCTTAATTTACCAATGGCTAGAGTAAAAGAATTAATTATCAATCAGCTAAAAGATGGTGAAATTGTGTGGTTTGGAAGTGATGTTTCTAAGTATAGAGATAGAAGCACTGGACTTTGGGATGATTTATCATTTGATTATACCTCTACTTTTGGCTTTGACTTAAAATTTAACAAAGCTGATATGCTTGATTATCATGAATCTGCGATGAACCATGCTATGTGTTTAACTGGCGTTAATATTAAAAACGATAAACCAAATAGATGGAAAGTAGAAAACTCTTGGGGCAAAGATGTTGGCAATGATGGTTATTTTATTATGTCTGACAGTTGGTTTGATACTTATGTTTATCAAGCAGTAGTTAACAAAAAATATCTTAATGAAAAAGAACGTGAGTGCTTGAAAAAAGAGCCAATTGTTCTTGCCCCTTGGGATCCGCTTGGCACACTTGCTGATTAAAATTTAGATTTATAATCTTTTTATAAATTGAAAAAAATGCGATAATTTTATTAACGATTGAAGACAAAGTTTTCAAGATTTAATAATTTTAAAAATAAGTCGATTTCGCGGGTAATTTCTCTAAATTATCTAAATAAGAGGTGTAGTTATGTGGCGGATTCATATTATTGCTAGTATTATCTTCGTTGTTGTTCTTGTTGGTAAACTTATTCATCACCATGCAAGAAAACAAAAAGTTATTAAAATGGAAGCTAGTGGAGAATTTAAGAAATTTTTTAAACTCCATTTTGTTAAGGTTCCAGATAATAGAGGAGTAATTTATTATTCAAATGGACCAATGAATATTAAATATGATCCTTCAAATTTTGATTTATACCGTACACGTTTAACCGAAATTCCTTGTTATTCTTATGAAGATAAAAAAACAAGAAGATATGGAAGAGGATGGAGAATTTGCTATTGGCTAATTTTTGCTGTTGCTCTCGTTTGCTTCTTGCTTTCTTTAATATGGCAAATCTTATTAAAGTTTGCTCCTGATTCAGTTGAATTTTTAAACATTGAAGCCTTAGAAATGACAAAAGAAGTTTTCACTCATCGCGGTTTTGGTTTTTCAATGGGTTTAATTGCAATTCTTGCTTTAGTATTTATCCTTATAAATCTTAATTATAGAAAATTGTTTATTTGGTATATTCCAATTTATTTGAAGAACGTAAATACAGAAGTATATAAACAAGCGATGAAACCAATTTATGTTAAATTAGATTAATGATGAAAATTGAGAAACTTAAAGAAAATTCAATAGACGAAATCTTATCTTTTGCTTCTGAGAACAAAAATTTAGTTATAGGAAATAACAATACATTTTCTAATGACTTTAAAAATTTATTAACACGTTTTGCTGCTAGCCGAAATAAAGTTAATTCAGAACTTCTTTGTTATGCTTTAAGAAACGATAATCGTGAACTTGTTGCCGCTATGGTTTTTAATGCTAGTGGTGAGATTTTGATATTTTGTTTAAAAGATTCATCAAATTTTGAATGCGGAAATGAACTTTTAAAGCATTTAGCAAGCGTAATTGATACTGATAAAATCCCATCTTTAACTGCTAAGGTAAATGATGAAAATATTGGGAAATTTAATGAAATTGGGTTTAAAAGCGTTTTGTTTAACTCAACAATTGACGATGCAAACACTTACACCAATTATTATTTTTTAATTAGATATTCTTTTCCTAAAACTAAAGAGTAATAATGTATACTCTTAATATGATTTGAATATTAAAAATTGTATTTAAAAAAAGCGATTGTTATATAGAAAATAATTTTCTAGGGCTATCGCAAGAAAGTAGAAAATTTTAAAAACACACAGTTTTGAGAGGTAAAGCTGTGTGTTTTTTATTTTATGTATTGTACAAATAT
>OLIT01000073.1_pt1 | contig 108069 bp, 78 predicted proteins | sample 1601341 | NCBI WGS metagenome assembly OLIT01 (sample SAMEA2452121, study PRJEB22498) | human gut metagenome | biome: human feces; feature: human gut; material: feces | place: Australia | collected 2012
ACCGGCTGGTGCGTGAGACTTTCAGTGAAATACCGAAAGTTTCTTTGGTGCCGGGATTTATTTCTACCGATAAGAATACAGGAGAAGTAACTAACTTGGGAAGAGGTGGATCTGATTATACAGCCTCTATTATTGCGGCAGCTTTGGATGCGGATATTCTGGAAATCTGGACGGACGTGGATGGCTTCATGACAGCTGACCCGCGTGTCATCAGCACGGCTTATCCTATTACGGAGTTGAGTTATGTAGAGGCGATGGAGCTGTGTAACTTTGGTGCGAAAGTGGTGTATCCGCCTACGATTTATCCGGTGTGTCATAAGAATATTCCGATTCTGATAAAGAACACGTTCAATCCGGAGGCTCCGGGCACTATTGTGAAGCAGGAAGCCGACCATTCTTCGAAACCTATCAAGGGTATTTCGTCTATTAATGATACTTGCTTGATTACTATGACCGGTTTGGGAATGGTGGGAGTCATTGGCGTGAACCATCGTATCTTCAAGACGTTGGCCGAAAACGGCATCAGTGTCTTTTTGGTTTCGCAGGCTTCTTCTGAGAACTCAACCTCTATCGGTGTGAGAAATGAGGATGCGGAACTGGCATGTGAGGTGCTGAATGAGGAGTTTGCCAAAGAAATAGAAATGGGCGAAATCTCACCGATGAAAGCGGAAGGTGGTCTGGCCACTGTGGCGATTGTGGGTGAGAATATGAAGCATACTCCCGGTATTGCCGGAAAATTGTTTGGTACGCTCGGACGTAACGGTATCAATGTCATCGCTTGTGCGCAGGGTGCTTCTGAGACAAATATCTCTTTCGTCGTGGAAGGTGCTTCCTTGCGTAAGACATTGAATGTGATTCATGATTCATTCTTCTTGTCAGAATATCAGGTGTTGAACCTGTTTATCTGTGGTACGGGAACAGTGGGTGCCAGCTTGATTGAACAGATTCATGGCCAGCAGGAAAAACTGAAACAGGAACGCGGACTGAAACTGCATGTGGTGGGTATTGCCAACGGCCATAAAGCCTTGTTTACGCGTGCCGGAATTGATTTGGAACATTTCAGAGAAGAATTGGATGAAAAAGGCATTCCTTCTTGCCCTCAGACGCTTCGTGATGAGATTGTGGGAATGAATATCTTCAATTCGGTGTTTGTGGATTGTACAGCCAGTCCCGATATTGCGGCACTGTATAAAGATTTGCTGAGTCACAATGTTTCGGTGGTGGCAGCAAACAAGATTGCCGCTTCTTCTGAATACGACATTTATGCGGAACTGAAAAGAATTGCTCGCCAGCGTGGAGTGAAGTATTTGTTTGAGACGAACGTAGGAGCCGGTCTTCCGGTAATCAATACCATCAATGACCTGATAAACAGTGGTGACAAGATTCTGAAGATTGAAGCAGTGGTGAGCGGCACGTTGAATTATATTTTCAACCGTATCAGTGCGACAACTCCTTTGAGTGAAACCATCCGTCAGGCGAAGGAAGAAGGTTATTCTGAACCCGACCCGAGAATTGACCTGAGCGGAAAGGATGTAATCCGGAAACTGGTGATTCTGGCTCGTGAGGCAGGTTACCGTTTGAATCAGGAAGATGTGGAAGCAGACTTGTTTATTCCTGACAGTTATTTTGAAGGTACATTGGATGATTTCTGGAGAAAGATTCCACAATTAGATAAAGAATTTGAAGAACGTCGCAAGAGACTGGAAAGCGAGGACAAGCGCTGGCGTTTTGTGGCAAGCCTGGAAGATGGACACGGCAAGGTGTCTTTGCAGGAAGTAGACCGCAATCATCCGTTCTATAACCTGGCTGGCAGCAACAATATTATCTTGCTGACCACAGAGCGCTACAATGAATATCCGATGCTGATTCAGGGATACGGTGCCGGTGCAAGTGTGACTGCTGCCGGTGTATTTGCGGATATAATGAGTATTGCCAATATTTAAACCAAACAAAAATGAAACATGTAATTATCTTAGGTGACGGTATGGCCGATTGGGCTGTACCTTCCTTAGGCGACAAAACTTTACTGCAGTATGCACATACGCCATATATGGATAAATTGGCAAGTATGGGGCGTACGGGCGTATTGAAGACGGTGGCCGACGGCTTCCATCCTGGGAGTGAGGTGGCCAATATGTCTGTGATGGGCTATGATTTACCTAAGGTGTATGAAGGGCGCGGAGTACTGGAAGCTGCCAGTATTGGTGTAGACCTTCAGGATGGGGACATGGCCATGCGTTGTAACATTGTCTGTGTGGAAGGAGAAACGCTGAAAAATCATTCTGCCGGACATATTTCTACGGAGGAGGCCGATGAACTGATTCGCTTTCTGGATGAAAAATTAGGTTCCGACCGCATTCATTTTTACACAGGAGTGCAATATCGTCATTTATTGGTGATCAAGGGAGGAGATAAGCGCTTGGCTTGTGTACCTCCGCATGACATCCCTTTGCAGCCTTTCCGTTCTAATCTGGTGAAGGCACTCTGCCCTGAGGCACAAGAAACTGCCGATTTGTTGAATGCACTGATTCTGAAATCACAAGAGTTGCTGGCTACGCATCCTGTCAACTTGAAACGAGTGGCGGAAGGGAAAGACCCGGCCAATAGTATCTGGCCATGGAGTCCGGGATACCGCCCGCAGATGGAACCTTTGTCAGAGAAATATCCGTCTATCCGAAAGGGAGCCGTGATTACGGCTGTCGATTTGATTCGGGGTATCGGCCGTTATGCAGGTTTGCGCTGTATTGAGGTGGAAGGGGCTACCGGATTGTATAACACCAACTATGAAGGGAAGGCCCAGGCTGCCATTGAAGCACTGAAAACAGATGATTTTGTGTATCTGCATGTGGAAGCCAGCGATGAGGCGGGTCACGAAGGAGATGTACCGTTGAAACTGAAAACCATTGAGGACCTGGACAGCCGTATTGTCGGTCCGGTCTATGAAGCGGTAAAACAATGGGACGAGCCGGTGGCCATTGCGGTATTGCCCGACCATCCTACTCCTTGTGAGTTGAGAACGCATACCAATGAACCGATTCCCTTCCTGATATATTATCCGGGTATTGAGCCGGATGCCGTGCAGACTTATGATGAAATCAGCTGCAAGGAAGGAGGATATGGCCTGATGGAGAAAGATGAGTTTATGAACCTATTTATGAATATTCAGTAACAGATAGCAATATGAAGTATTACAGTACAAACGGAAAAGCATTAGACGCGACATTGGAAGAAGCTGTGGTAAGAGGACTGGCTTCAGATAAGGGTTTATATATGCCCCGTCAGATTAAACCCTTGCCACAATCGTTCTATGACGAGATTGAGACACTTTCTTTTCCAGAAATAGCTTATAAAGTAGCAGATGCGTTTTTTGGAGAAGATGTACCGGCCGAAACATTGAAACAGATTGTGTATGACACATTGAACTTTGATGTACCAGCAGTAAAAGTAAAAGACAATATTTATTCTTTGGAACTGTTCCACGGACCTACATTGGCTTTTAAAGATGTAGGTGGTCGTTTTATGGCCCGTCTGTTGGGATACTTTATCCGTAAGGAAGGAAAGAAGCAGGTCAATGTGCTGGTAGCTACCTCCGGAGATACGGGAAGTGCGGTGGCAAATGGTTTCCTGGGAGTGGAAGGCATTCATGTGTATGTGCTTTACCCGAAAGGAAAGGTCAGTGAGATTCAGGAAAAACAATTCACGACCTTAGGACGTAACATCACAGCGGTCGAAGTGGACGGTACGTTTGATGACTGCCAGGCGTTGGTGAAGAATGCGTTCATGGATAAAGACTTGAACGAGCACATGCAGCTGACATCCGCCAACTCTATCAATGTGGCCCGTTTCCTGCCGCAGGCCTTTTATTATTTCTATGCCTATGCGCAGATGAAAAAAATCGGTAAGGCTGATAACTTGGTGGTTTGTGTGCCGAGCGGTAACTTCGGAAATATTACAGCCGGATTGTTTGGCAAGCGTATGGGACTTCCGGTGAAACGCTTTATTGCAGCCAATAATCGTAACGATATATTCTATCAATACCTGAAGACAGGAGAATATTGTCCGCGTCCGTCGGTGGCTACTATTGCTAATGCCATGGATGTCGGTGACCCTAGTAATTTTGCCCGGGTACTGGATTTGTACGAAGGTAGTCACGATGCCATTGCTTCTGAGATCAGCGGTGAAACCTATACCGATGAACAGATACGTGAAACGGTGCAGAAGGTTTATGAAGAAACAGGTTATCTGCTCGATCCTCACGGTGCATGCGGATACCGTGCGTTGGCAGAAGAACTGAAAGAAGGAGAAGTCGGTTTGTTCCTTGAAACAGCTCATCCGGCAAAATTCCTGCAAACGGTGGAAAATATCATTGGAGTGGAAGTAAAAATACCGGAAAAGCTTCAGGCATTCATGAAAGGTACCAAACAGAGTGTACCAATGTCGAAAGACTTTGCGGCATTTAAAGCTTACTTGATGAAACAATAGTCCTTCTCAGATACACGAGTACAAAGTGTCTACTGTTCCAGTTTATAAAAAGAAAAAACGTCTAGTTATATCAGGAAAAGTCAGTTCTCAGTACTTCTTAGGCAGTACTACAATACTTCTTAGAAAGTACTGCAGTACTTTCAGGGGAGTACTCCAGTACTGCCTAAGAAGTACTGGATTTTTATAAAAGTCAGATTCCGAATGGCTTGTTTCGTATAAAAAATAGAGAGGCTGCTCAATCTCAGTTGAACAGCCTCTCTATTTTTTATGTTTTTATTTTTTCTTATAGATGAAGTTTCAGTTTGACAAAATTCTTGATGAATTCCACAGTACCATCAATACCTAATACAGAAGAATCGATACATAGATGATAGGTAGCAGCGGCTCCCCATGTCTTGTAGCTATAGTAGTTGTAGTACGAAGAACGTTTCTTGTCCGCTTTTTCCATCAAGTCTTCTGCATCTTCCGCGCTGATGTGGTGCAGTTTCATCAGTCGCTCAATGCGGGCTTCCGGTGAGGCTGACACAAAGACGTTGGCACATCTGGGATGGTCGCGCAAAATGTAGTCAGCACATCTTCCCACGAAAAGACACGATTGCTTTTCTGCCAGATGGCGGATGACATCACTCTGAATCTTGAACAGAGAATCGTTGCTGAGATAGGAGTTGTACGGATAGGCTCCTTCTGTAATAAACGGGAAACGGGTTCCGAATAATCCTCCTAAAATGGTTTGAGAAGCTTTTTCATCGGCTTTTTCGAAAAATTCCTTGCAAAGTCCGCTCTCTTCAGATGCTAAGTTGATAAGCTCTTTATCGTAAAAGGCAATGCCTAAGTCATTCGCTAATTTTTCACCTATTTCTTTTCCGCCGCTGCCCAGCTGGCGTCCGAGATTGATAACATAGTGTCCGTCCATAGTGTAACTCTTTAGTTGATACACAACAAATATAATTCTTTCTGCGGAAAAATGTCACTTTTTTGTCTTTTATTTTATTTCGATTCCGGTTTCGGCAGCGTGTCGTTTGAATTTCTGGAACTGACTGTAGAGCATGCTTCCGGCAATGATGCTGGCGGTTATGTCAGAAATCGGCATGCTGTACCACACTCCGTCTACTCCCCAGAAAAGCGGAAGGATAAGCAGACAAGGAATCAGAATCAGTACCTGACGGCTTAAAGAAAGTATGATGGCTTTCTTGGCCATTCCGATACTTTGGAAGAAGTTGGAAGTAACCATCTGGAAGCCGATGATAGGGAAGAACATGACCACTACCCGCAGGCCTTTGGCACTTAGCTGGATAAGTTGTGAATCGGTGGTGAAGGCGGCTACGGCCAGTTCCGGCATCAGTTCGCCCACTAAGAAGCCACTGGTGGTAACGATGGTGGCAGCGATGACGGTATATTTCATTACCTGGTTTACACGATGATAATTTTGTGCTCCAAAGTTGTAGCCGGCAATGGGCTGCATTCCTTGGTTGAGTCCCATCACAATCATGACGAATAAGAATACAATGCGGTTGACGATTCCGAATGCACCGATGGCCAAATCTCCATCGTATAGTTTTAACCCTTTGTTTATCAGAATCACGATAAAGCAGGAGGCCAGGTTCATGAAAAACGGAGCCAGACCGATACCGATGATATTTTCTACCAGTATTCTTTTTAGGCGATAAATGCCTCTCCGGAAGTGAAGCAATTCATTTTTGTTGCAGAAAATCCAGATAAGCCAGCAGAGTGAAATCACCTGAGCCAGGACAGTTGCCACTGCGGCTCCCTTTATTCCCATGTGGAAGGTATAGATGAACAAGGGGTCCAGCAAAGTGTTGATGATAACGGTCAGTATAGTGGCGGCCATGGCCTTCTGAGGATGTCCGGCAGAACGCAACACAGAGTTGAGTCCTAAATACATGTGGGTGATTACATTTCCTAATAAGATGGTTACCATGTAATCCTTGGCGTAGGGCAGTGTAGCCTCACTGGCGCCGAAGAAATACAGGATGGGGTCCAGAAACAAGAGGCAGACAATGGTAAACAGCACCCCGATAATCAGGTTTAATGATACGACGTTTCCTAAAATCTGCTGGGCGGTAGTATAATCCTTCTGACCTAATTTAACGGAGATGAGAGTAGAGGCACCGACTCCCACCAGTGAACCGAAGGCAGCAGCCAGGTTCATCAGCGGAAAGGTGATGGCCAGTCCCGATATGGCTAGAGGACCCACTCCGTGTCCGATAAAAATACTGTCTACCATGTTGTAAAGTGAAGAAGCAGTCATGGCAATAATGGCCGGAATGGCGTATTGCATCAATAGTTTTCCAATTCGTTCAGTGCCTAGTTCAGCGGCTGTTCCTTTTTGCGACATAATTATTTACCTTATTAATTGTTATCCAGAAATCTTTAGATTTTCTAAAAAATCGTGCAAAGGTAAACTTTTTTCCGCATTCAGGGAAAACTTTGTGTATCTTTGCGCTCCAAAATAAAAGCTATGTGGATGAAAGTGAATAGAATAGGATTAGCTCTTCTCTTTTTGCTCTGTGGAAGTGGTGTCTCGGCAGAGAGTTTATATAAATACAGAGTGCAATTGACTGATAAGTCAAAGTCTGTACATTCTTTGGAACATCCTGAAACTTTTTTGTCAGAAAGGGCGCTTGCCCGTCGTGCCAGTCAGGGGGTAGCCGTCGATTCTACCGACCTGCCTGTTTGCCGTGCCTATATTGAACGTCTGGAGTCGCAGGGAGGAAAATACATCTCATCCAGCAAATGGAACAACACGGTACTGATGCAGGTGCCCGATGAGGCTGTTGCCTTGCGTTTTCTGGATAATTCTTTTGTCCGCTCCATCAAAAAAGTATGGGTATCTCCAGATTCCATTATGCCCCGTAACAAAGACAGAAAGGAGCAGGTGAAGAATCAGTGGAAAAAGCAGGATGATTATTATGGAATGGGAGCCGAACAAATCAAAATTCACCATGGAGACAGTTTGCATCTGGCCGGCTTTAAAGGCAAAGGGATACAGATTGCGGTCATCGATGCCGGCTTTTATAATGTGGATGCCATGAAAATCTTCAAGAATACGACGATTTTAGGCACACATGATTTTGTCAATCCTTCTTCAGATATTTATGGCGAACATAATCACGGCATGAAAGTCTTGTCGTGCATGGCTGTCAATACACCTCATGTCATGGTGGGAACAGCTCCCGAAGCAAGCTACTGGCTGTTAAGAAGTGAAGACAATGATACGGAGCAGCCGGTGGAAGAAGACAACTGGGCTGCGGCAGTGGAATTTGCCGACAGTGTAGGAGTGGATATTATTAATACCTCCTTAGGATATTATTCATTTGACGATCCGATTGATAATTATACGTATCGTCAGTTGGACGGGCATACTTCTTTGATGGCCGCTTCTGCTTCGTATGCAGCAAAGAAAGGGTTATTGGTGGTATGCAGTGCCGGAAATTCCGGTATGGATGAATGGAAAAAAATCACTCCTCCGGCCGATGCGGAAGATATATTGACCATAGGCGCCATTGATAATATGGGAGTGAATGCCGCTTTTTCTTCCATCGGTAATACGGCAGACGGGCGTATCAAACCCGATGTCATGGCGATGGGCGTACATTCAGCGGTGGTAGGAGTAGACGGAGGTACCGCTTTTGCCAATGGTACTTCTTTTGCGTCGCCTATTTTCTGCGGACTGGTGGCTTGTTTGTGGCAGGCGTGTCCTTGGCTTACGGTACGGCAGCTCATTCAGGTTGTGCATGAAGCCAGCGACCGCAATGCTTATCCCGATAATATTTACGGATATGGAGTGACGGATATGTGGAAAGCCTACCAACTGGCCATGAAACTGAAAGCGGATACTGATGGAAAATAAGCCTCTTTCCTTACTCGAACTGAATTCGTTGGTCAGACGGAGCATCACCTCCTGTCTGCCGGATGAATATTGGGTGCAGGCTGAACTAAGCGATGTGCGCGTAAATTATTCCGGACATTGCTATCTGGAGTTTGTGCAGAAAGATGCTACCGGCAATGCGCTCTTGGCCAAGGCACGAGGAATTATATGGGCAAATGTCTTTACCCGTTTGCGGAGTTATTTTGAGCGGGAAACGGGGCAGGCTTTTGTTTCAGGCTTGAAGGTGCTGGTAAAAGTCACGGTCGATTTCCACGAATTGTATGGCTACTCGCTGACGGTAGTCAATATTGACCCCACCTATACTTTGGGCGATATGGTACGCCGTCGCAAGGAAATTCTCCGACAGTTGGATGAGGAGGGAATCCTGACATTGAATAAGGAACTGGAACTTCCCGTACTGACGCAGCGTATTGCGGTCATTTCATCGGCTACGGCTGCCGGTTATGGCGATTTCTGCAATCAGTTGCTGCATAATTCCTTCGGATTTGTGTTTTATCCCCGGCTTTTTCAGGCCATTATGCAGGGAGAGCAGGTAGAACAGTCCATCATTCAGGCACTCGACCGTATTAATGCGACGCGCGATAACTGGGATGTGGTGGTGATTATCCGGGGGGGAGGGGCCACTTCCGACCTTTCGGGTTTTGATACCTACGATTTGGCGGCAAACTGTGCACAGTTCCCGCTTCCTATTATTACCGGAATTGGTCATGAACGAGACGATACGGTGCTGGATATGATTTCACATACCCGTGTCAAGACTCCGACAGCTGCGGCTGAGTTTCTGATTAATCATGTAAGACAGACGGCACAGGAGCTGGAAGCATACGAAGAAGTTATTTATCAGGAAGTACCTTGCTTGTTGCAACAGGAAAAACAACGGTTGGATTCATTTGTAACCCGGATTCCGGGACAGGTGCAGATGCGGTTGCAGCGGGAGAATTTCCGTCAGGAGAAATTTCAGAACCGGATGAAAACGGCCTGGCAGTCGCGCTTGTTGCAGGAAAACTACCGCTTGCAGTTGATGCCCCGATTACTTTCCGCTTTGCAGAACCGTGTACAGCGTGAAACACACCGGCTGGAACTGCTGGCACAGCGGGTAGATTCGGCTTCTCCGGAGAAGTTATTGAAAAAAGGATACAGCCTTACTCTGCTGGATGGAAAGGTGGTGACGGATGCTTCTCTGTTGAAACCGGGAGATGAAGTGGAAACCCGTCTGGCAAAAGGTAAATTTAGGAGTAAAGTAATAAATAAGTGATATGGCAGCAAAGAAGGAAACCTATTCAGAGGCAATGAAACGCCTGGAGGAAATAGTGTCTCGCATTGAAAGCAATGAACTGGATATCGACCAGTTGGGCGAATACTTGCAGGAAGCCCAGAAGCTGATAAAGTTCTGTAAGAACAAGCTGTATAAGGCCGATGCGGAGATAAAGAAAATCTTGGAAGAAGATAATGAGGCGTAAGCCTGAAACAAAAAAGCCAGACCGAAAAGTCTGGCTTTTTCTGTTTATCGGATGATGGTCATTTCTTTGAGCAAATGAGAAGCACCGGCAAACTTGTCAATGATGAACAAGGTATAGCGGATGTCTACACAAGCCGCACGTTGCAGTTGCGGGTTGTAGGCAATGTCACCGGTCAGTCCCTCGTAGTTGCGGTCGAATCCGGTACCTATTAGTTCCCCTTTCGCATTGAATACCGGAGAACCGGAGTTGCCTCCTGTGTTGTCTGTCGCAGTGGCGAAGCAGACCGGCATGCGTCCGTCGGGCATGGCATAGGGACCGAAATCCTTCTTTTCATACAACTCTTTCAGCTTGGCTGGTACCACAAATTCAGGATTGTTCGGGTCTTCCTTTTCCATTACCCCTTTCAAGGTAGTGTAGTAAAGGTATTCCTTTCCGTCAGCCGGTTCGTAAGAGCCAATCTTTCCATAAGTCAGTCGGAGAGTAGAGTTGGCATCCGGATAGATAGGCTGTCCGTTGGCTTTCTTCATCTGCAATACACCTTCTACCCAAGTCTTGTGAGCTGCGTTGTATGCGTTGGTTTCTTCCTGCATGGCATCGCTGGTAGCCTGGTATCCGTTGCGTACGGAAGCGGCATATCTCACCATCAGGTCGTTTTCCAACTGCTGTGCATCGGGCTGATTCAGGAACTCATCTAGTGCTTCTGGACTTCTGAAGATGGACTGATTGAAGCAGGCATCCACAAATGCATCGGTATTTCCCTGGAAATCCTTTTCGATGGTCTGGAATATGTCAATTCGCTGGTCTGCCGGAATCAGTCGGGCATACAAGGCAATCAGCTGTTTGGATACCTTGCGGTCGACTTCCGGATTGTAGTCCTTGTTGAAGAACTTTTGTCCCGCTTCCTTCAGGGCAGATACAGCTTCGTCAATGTCTTTCTGTTTTTGGTCTTTCAGTGCCACTCTCAAGGCATCCGTATCGGGTACCTTATAGAATTCGGTTCCCAGCATCAAGGCTTCGTAAATAGCCTGCTGGTGGTACACTGCATCGTGACGCTGTGCGACAATTTGCTTGATGCTTTCATAGGCTTTCCGGTAATTGTCATTTCCGATGGAATCACCAAAAGCCAACAATTGTTCCTGTTCCCGTTTCTTGCGGTCGAGTACTTTCAGACGTACCAGTCCTTCGTTCATGCCGATGGCATTTTTCCAGTAGTTGGCCGATGAAGCATACTTGGCTGCATACTGGATACGGGTACGTGCATCCTTAGCCATTTCTTCTCCCAGCACCCGCAGGCGTACACCGCGAATGGTGTCGCGCATGAAGTTGGTAGTCTGCATGCGTTCTTCCACCTCATCACTAATCATGTAACGCCAGTTGCGTCCGGGGAATCCCATCACGAAGGTAAAGTCACCTTCCTTCACCCCTTTCAGGTTGATGGCAATGTGTTTCTTTACTTTCAAAGGTACGTTTTCGGCACTGTAATTGGCCGGTTTTCCGTCCTTGCTGGCATAGATACGGAAGATAGAGAAGTCACCGCAGTGGCGGGGCCACATCCAGTTGTCGGTATCTGCTCCGAACTTACCGATGGAAGAGGGAGGAGCACCTACCATGCGTACATCCTTGTAAGATGTCTTGACAAACAGGTAGTATTTGTTGGCTCCATAGAACGGTTTTAGTTCCAAAGTCGTAAATTCGTTGGTACGGATACGTTCCTTTTTGGCAAACTTTTCAGCTACTTTGGCCAAGAAAGAAGGAGAGAGGTAGTTGGTTCCGTCCGGGTCTTTGGACTTCTTCAACTGCTTTTGCACGTATTCCGTTACGTCAAGTATCCGGTCGATAAAGGTCACGTTCAGTCCTTCACACGGAAGTTCCTGTTCACGCGTCATCGCCCAGAAGCCGTCGGTCAGGTAATCATGTTCCACTGAACTGTGCTGCTGAATGTAACCGTATCCGCAGTGATGGTTGGTCAGCACCAGTCCTTCCGGGGAGATAACTTCTCCCGTACATCCGCCTCCGAAATGCACTACGGCATCTTTCAGACTGATGTTGTCCGGACAGTACACCTGATCAATGCTGATGTCCAGTCCCAAATCCTGCATCACGGCAGCATTCTGTTGTTTCAGGTCGGTCAGCATCCACATTCCCTCATCCGCATGAGCGGTGAGGGAAAGGGTAGCAAATAAGGATAATAATAACTTATGTTTCATTATTCTACAATTGTCATTTCGTCAATTAGGTTCTTGCAGCCTCCTAATTTTTCTACGATGAACAGCACGTAGCGAATATCTACGGCGATACAACGCTGGAGGTTATTGTCGAAGTTGATGTCACCGGACAGAGATTCCCAGTTGCCGTCGAATGCAGCTCCAATCAGTTCACCGTTTCCGTTCATGACCGGAGAACCTGAGTTACCGCCGGTAATGTCGTTGGTAGTCAGGAAGCAAGTCGGCATTTCTCCGTTAGGCAGGGCGTAGCGTCCGTAGTTCTTTGTAGCATACAACTCTTTCAGCTTAGCCGGTACCACGAATTCTGGATTGTTCGGGTCTTCTTTTTCCATTACCCCTTTCAGTGTAGTGTAATATTTGTAATGTACACCGTCTTTCGGGTCGTAAGCTTTTACGTTTCCGTAAGTCAGACGAATCGTAAAGTTGGCATCCGGAGCTTTCGGAGTCGGTGCATACATTTCGCAAAGACCGCGTACGTAGGTCTTGTGCAACAGGTTGATGTCACCGTTGGCTTGATCCAGCTTGTCTGCCAGCTCCTTGTATTTCTTGCTCACTGCAGCAGCATATTCAGCCGACAAGTCCTTGTTGATTGCTTCTACAGTAGGATTCTCGATGAAAGCGTTGAAATTCTTTTCATTGGCGAAGATGCTGTTGTTGTAGAGGGCATCTACGTAAGCATTGTAATCGCCCTTGAATGCATTCTTGACGGTCTGATAGAAATCAGGCAATGCTTCAGCTGGTACTTTTTCTGCATAAAGCGGTAGCAGCACTTTAGCCACTTTGCGGTCTACTTCGTGGTCATAGTCCTTGTTGTGGATGTCAGCGTAGGCTTCTTTCAGGGTAGCGATGGCTTTTTCTACATCTTTTTTCTTGTTTTTCTGCAGGGCAGTAGCCAAGTCCTGAAGTGCTTCCATCTTCGAAGTCAGGGTAAATTCGATACCGCTTCTGAAAGTTTCTGTGAAATAAGTCAGCTGTGTGCGCAGCGGAGTGACACGCTTCACGTATTCGTCAATTTTTCCTACTACGGCTGCATAGTCAGCATTCTGTTTTTCTTTGGCAAAAGCAGCAAATTTAGCCTCCTGTTCTGCCTTTGTTTCCAGTACCTTGTTGTCCACAATGGCCTTGTTCATACCGATGGAGTTTTTCCAGTAGTTGCTTGAACCGGCAAACTTGCTGGCATACTGGATACGTACCTTGTCGCTGGCAGCCATTTCCTTACGGAGAATATTCTGGCGTTCTTCGCGTACGGTGATACGCGGCACGTTGATACCTTCCATGCGCAGGCGTACTTCACTTTCAGTCAGGTAGCGGCTGGTACTTCCGGGGAATCCCATAATCATGGCATAGTCGCCTTCCTGCAATCCCTTCAGTGAAATAGTCAGGTGTTTCTTTACTTTCAAAGGCACATTCTCTGTGCTGTATTCAGCCGGATTACCATCCTTGTCGGCATAGATACGGAACATAGAGAAGTCGCCTGTGTGACGCGGCCACATCCAGTTGTCGGTTTCACCTCCAAACTTACCGATTGATGAAGGAGGAGCGGCTACCATACGTACGTCGCTGTAAGTCTTGATGAAGAATAAGTAGAATTTGTTGCCTTCATAGAACGGAAGCGTCTGTGTAGAAATGCCCGGTTTGCCTTTCAGGTCACTTTTCTTCAGTTCGTCGGCAGCCAGTTTCTTCAGGTATTTGCTTCCGAAAGATTCTGCTTCAGAAACTTTTCCTTTACGGATGTCTTCGTTTACTTTTTCCGTTACATCCACAATACGGTCTACGAATTTGAAGGTCAATCCCGGTGTAGGAAGTTCTTCCTGATAACTTTTTGCCCAGAATCCGTCGGTCAGGTAGTCATGTTCCACCGAGCTATGTTGTTGGATGGCATCGTATCCACAGTGGTGATTGGTCAGAATCAATCCGTTGGGTGAGATAATTTCACCTGTACATCCGCGTCCGAAAATTCCGACAGCATCCTTTAATGTAATTTGGTCAGGGTTGTAGATATCCATGATATCCATTTTCAGTCCTTGCGCTTTCATTCGGTCCGCAAGGTTCTGCTCCTGCATGAGCTGGAGCAACCACATTCCTTCATCGGCCTTGGCCGGAGAGAATACAGCACAAACAAGTGCGAGTGCGAGTACTTTCAGTTTTTTCATTGTTGTGTATAGTGTTAAAATATAGATTGCACAAAAATAGTAAAAAAACGCACACCATTTTCACACGGGTTACTTAAAAGGTAATAAACCACTATCTTAGTATAAATTTTGATAATATATTTCGGCGCTTCCTTGAAAGATTATACCTTTGCCCACAAATTTAAAAGGTTTCAGCATGTATAAACTTTATTTTTTCCTGTTGTGTGCCATGCTTTGCACCTCTTGCAGTAAGAAATATAAGATAGAAGGTACTTCGTCTGTTTCTATGTTGGACGGCAAAATGCTGTTTATAAAAATCCCGGTGGGTGATAAATTGGTCAACATTGATTCGGCAGAAGTAATTCATGGCTTATTCGAAATGCAGGGAAAGGTTGATTCCACGGTTTTAGCTTCATTGTATATGGATGATGAGTGCATCATGCCTTTAGTGATAGAACCGGGCCACATTGATATTCAAATTGACAATGCAGGAATTACCATCAAGGGGACTCCGTTGAACGACTGTTTCAATGATTTTGTGGTGCAGAAAAACTCGCTCGACGACCGTGCTTACGAGGTAGAGCGCGAGGAAAGTCGCATGATTATGGATGGAAAGGATTTGCAGACGGTGCATCAGGAGATCCAGAAAAAACGTGACGAGATAGCTACGGAGATGAACCAGCTGGCGAAGACTTTTATTCAGGACAATTACGAGAACGTATTGGGACCGGGGTTGTTCATTATGTTAGGTAACAGCATGCCTTATCCCTTCATGACTCCGCTGATGCAGGAAATCGTTGACGCGGCTCCTGAAGCGTTCAAGAACAATTACATGGTGAAGGAATATGTGTCTGTGGCACGTGAAAATATGTCGCATGCTCCCCTTCATTAAAAAGAAAATCGGGTAAGAAATTCTTTCTACCCGATATTTATTTTTTTATTCTCCACTTTTCTTTTCTCCTTTGTATTTTTCCGGCAATCCTTTTTCAATGGCCTGATAGGATTCTTCCATTAGCATGGTTTGGTTGTCTTGTCCTTTTCCTTGTGGATAAATGGGCTGATGGATGGTCAGCTTCAACGGATGCCAGGAGAGCAGTTTGCCCGTGCGCGGCAAAATATCGAAAGAGCCGCTGATACTCATCGGTACGACCGGAAGCTGCAACTGGTCAGCCAACAGGAAAGCTCCTTTCTTGAATTCGTTCATGCGACCGGTAAAGGTTCTTCTGCCTTCCGGGAATACTACGAGTGAAGTACCTCCCTGCAAGATTTTTTCTGCCCGTTTGATCGTTTCATACACTTTGCGCGGACTGGATTTGTCTACGAAGATGAAACCGGCCGATTCGCAGGCTTTTCCGACGAAAGGAATGCTGCGCAGACTTTTTTTCATCATCCATTTGAAGTTTCTTCCTAAGAATCCGTAGATAAGGAATATGTCGAAAGCTCCCTGATGATTGGCCACGAATACATACGATGTTTTGTGGTCAATGTTTTTGTGTCCTTCCACTTTCACCGGAAGCAGAAACAGAAAACAAGTGAGCTGTGACCAGATTTTCCCGGGATAGTATCCCCAGAAGTGTCCGTTGCCCAGCCAGCATCCCAACATGGTGGTCAGGGCGGTCAGGATGGTCAACACAAGAAAAATGGGAAGCCCGATACAGATTTGGTAAATGATGTATAAGAATCTCATAAGTGTGATAGATTTTATTGGATTGATTTGTTATTTCCTTTTTTTAATGTGAGGACGGTAATTTCCGGCCAGGCACCTAAACGCATGGGGAAGAGCACATAGCCTAACCCGATGTTGACATACAGTCCCCGGGTGCCCTCCAGATATAGTCCTCTGTGTTCCGGATAGATAAACTTGGACACTGAGAAGCCGAACAGACTGATTTGCATGTCGTGGGTATGACCTGACAGGGTAAGCTGTACCGAGGTGTCCGGAAGCACTTTCCGGCGCCAGTGTGTCGGGTCGTGACTTAGCAACACCTTGAACATGCCGTCTGTGCCTTGCAAAGCCTTGGGCAAGTCGCCTCTGTCGGGGAAAGGCGGTTTTCCGCTGTTTTCCACGCCAACTATGGCAATGGAATCCGTACCTTTATATATAATACGATGGTCATTTTGCAGCATACACCATCCCATACGGTTTTCGCGTACAATCAGGCTGTCTACGTTAGCCAGACGGGCCTGCTCGTTCTCCCATTTTACATAGGAGCCATAGTCGTGATTCCCCAGGACGGAATACACCCCGTCTCGGGCTTTCAGTTGTGAGAATACGGGCATAAATTCCAGTAATTCGTCGGCGCGGCTGTTCACGAGGTCGCCGGTGAATACAGCCAAATCGGCATTTTGCCGGTTGCAGAGGTCGATGGCTTCCTGAAGTGCCTTTCCGTTTCCTTTCCAGCTTCCGGAATGAATGTCCGACAATTGCAGGATGCGGTATCCGTCGAATGCGTCCGGAAGGTCAGGCGAATAGAAGGTGACCTCTTTCACCTGAAAGTTTTCCTTTCCTTTGATTGCTCCGAACAATACATATCCAAAGGTGAGCAGTGCAGGTGCTAAGGCTATCCATCCGTGAGGAACAGGACGTTTCACCAGCCTTCTGAGCAGTTTCAGCAAGATGCTGGTCAGCATGAATACCGTTTTAGGTATGGTTACGCACAGGGCTACAATCAGGTAAGTACCGAAATATTCATGTAAGGTGTCGTGACCAATCAGGAAGATGACCAGAATAAGCAACAGCAAAACAGTAGGCAGCCAGTAAGCCCGTTTCCACCTCCTGTGGTGCAGGCTGGTCAGATACGTCTTGTATATGTACCAGTCGGGTAGCAGAAACAAGACTAAGAATATCAGTGACACGCGTAGTAGAATCATATTTGTGTACTCATTTTAGGGTTGCAGATTGGCTGCGAGGTATTTTCGCAGTACGTCGGCATCTATCTTCCGGCGGGAAGCATAATCCATGAGTTGCTCCTCATCGATTTTTCCTACCGAGAAGTAGCGTGAAGCCGGATGAGCAAACATCAGTCCGCATACCGAGGCATGAGGCTGCATCATTCCGTTCTCTGTCAGATGTATCCCGATGCGTTTCATGTCAATAAGCTTGTCGAGCAGAAAGCTGACCGATATGTCGGGCAGGGAAGGATAACCCACGGCAGGACGTATGCCCTGATAGTCTTCATTGAGCAACTGTTTCATGGTCAGCTTTTCGTCCTTGGCGTATCCCCATACCTCTTTGCGCAGGGTTTCGTGTATTTTTTCAGCTGCGGCTTCTGCCAGACGTTCACCTAATGTCTTGATGAGTAAGGACTGGTAGTCGTCATGGCTGAATTCTTCTTCCATGGCCGGATCGATGGTCGTGGCGAATCCTCCTACCGTATCCTTGATGCCGGAAGAAAGGGGACGCACAAAGTCACTCAGGCAGAGAAACGGGTCGTCGGGACGGACGCGGGTCTGCTGGCGGAGCAGAGGAAATAAAGTGCCCTCTAACCACAGGTTGTCGCCTTCGGCATTGGCTTCCATCAGACGATAAATGGCATAGACCTTGTATTTCCCGTCAATCTTGTTCAGCATGCGTACCGCTTCTTTGTGCAGTTGCATGGCTTCGGCAGCCTTGGCACGTTCAGCTTCAGGAAATGAGGCCAGCCACCCGGCGCGGCAGGCATCACACCCATGAATGTCGGCAATGGCTGCGTAACGAGGCTGAAAACCCCATGCGTGGAAAAAATAAATCCAGTTGATGTATTCAGCCAGGTCGTGTATGTCGTAACGGACGGTCGTGATGTCTGTTTTCATTTGATTTTTTTTAGCGTTCAAACCGAAGGGCTTGTCCACGGTGTGCTTTGTTTACTTTTCCATTCTCGTAAACTGCCGTACCGTTGACAAATGTCTTTTCTACCTGTGCATGGAAAGTGCGGCCTTCCATCGGACTCCATCCGCACTTGCTTTCAATGCAGTCGGTGGTTACGGTCCATTCCTTATGCGGATTCAGCAGAACCAGGTCGGCCTGATAGCCCGGTCGGATAAATCCTCTTTGGCTAATTTGGTAAAGCTGGGCCGGTGCATGACACATTTTCTGTACCAACTGTTCGATAGACAGGAGGCCTTCGTGTACCAGTTCGTAGATGCTGACCAGTGAGAACTGCAGGGTTGGCATGCCCGATACGGCTTTCAGTGCTCCTCCTTCTTTTTCACTCAACAGGTGGGGGGCATGGTCGGTAGCGATGACGTCAATCAGGTTGGTAGTCAGAGCCTTTCTCAGCGCATCACGGTCGGCCTTTGTCTTGATGCTGGGGTTACATTTGATGCGTGCCTCGAATTGCGCATAGTCTTCATCACAGAACATGAGGTGCGATACGCAGGCTTCTGCCGTAATTTTCTTTTCGTGGAGCGGGCGGTCTTTTAACAGACCTAACTCGCGTGCCGTACTGATATGCAGGATGTGCAGACGGGCACCCGTTTCCTTCGCCAGCTGTACGGCCAGTGCCGAAGAATGGTAACAGGCTTCCTCACTACGTATCAGCGGATGGAAAGAAATGTCCAGGTCTTCGCCATACTGCTGCTTGAAGCGTTCGGTATTTTCGCGGATAATCTGCTGGTCTTCACAATGGGTGGCAATCAGCATGCCTGCTTCGGAGAATATTTTTTTCAAGGCTTCCATGCGGTCTACCAGCATGTTTCCGGTGCTGGCTCCCATGAACAGTTTCACACCGCATACGTGTGTCTTGTCCAGTGCCTTCAGCTGGTCGGCATTGTTGTTTGTGGCTCCGAAATAGAAAGAATAATTGACAATACATTTGGTAGCCGCATCCTTAAACTTGTTTTCCAATGCCTCCAGGGTTGTGGTCTGCGGGTTACAGTTGGGCATGTCCATGAACGAGGTCACTCCTCCTGCCGCAGCCGCAGCCGTTTCGGTAGCCATGTCTGCCTTATGTGTAAGGCCCGGATCGCGGAAATGCACATGGTCGTCTATCACTCCCGGCAGCAGGAAGCATCCTTGCGCATCAATCTGTTCATCACATACGGCAGCGGGAGCACCGTCGCCTTCAATGACTTCCTGTATTTTTTCTCCTTCAATCACTACGGAGCCGGCAAAACGGCATCCTTCATTCACGATGATTGCATGATGTATCCATGTACGTTTCATAACCCTTTTCAATTAGTGTGTTTAGGATATTTTTTGAACCAGCTGTCCCATTTCAGTTGGATGACGCCGAATACGGCTTCTCCAAAGATACTGCTGTTCATCTTGGAAGTACCTAATTCGCGGTTGATAAAGATGACCGGTACTTCTGTGATATGGAATCCGCATTTAAAGGCGGTGAATTTCATTTCAATCTGGAAAGCATATCCTTTGAAACGGATGTGGTCCAGATGGATGGTTTCAAGCACTTTCCGGCGGTAGCATACAAAGCCGGCAGTAGTGTCATGAATGGGCAGTCCGGTAATGAACCGCACATATTTGGAGGCAAAGTAGGACATCAGTACTCTTCCCATAGGCCAGTTCACCACATTGACTCCGCTCACATAGCGTGAACCGATGGATACATCGGCTCCTTCTTCATGGCAAGCCTTGTAAAGTCTTGGCAGGTCATTGGGGTTATGGCTGAAGTCGGCATCCATTTCAAAGATGTAGTCGTATCCCTTTTCGATAGACCATTTGAAGCCAGTGATGTAAGCTGTTCCCAGTCCGAGTTTGCCTTTTCGTTCAATCATGAACAAACGTTCAGGAAATTCATTTTGCAGACGGCGTACGATGTCGGCCGTTCCGTCGGGAGAGTTGTCTTCGATGACCAGAATATGGAATGTCTTTTCCAGTCCGAATACTGCCCGGATTATATTCTCGATGTTTTCCTTCTCATTGTAAGTAGGAATAATCACGATACTGTCACTTGTTTGCATGGCGTTTCAATTATATCTGTGCAAAGATAGAAATAAAAATGTGATTCTTTTTAGTGGCAGGTTTATTTCTTTGTAATGCGTGTGAGATGAAATAAAAACGCTTATACAAAAATACCTCGACACGTAGCTGTCAAGATCTCGACACGTACGAGTCGAGACATCAGCACGAACGTGTCAAGACCTCGTCACGTACGTGTCGAGGTAAATTTAACTATGATTTTAGAGTAGTGTAAAAAAACGTTTTGAAAAAACTGGACTTATATTGAATTCCTATTGTTTTATTTAAGGTATTTGTTGCGATGCTTTCCTGAATTTTAGTCTCATCGTTTGGTCATGGAAGATAAAATGCCTATCTTGTGGCAGAATCAGTTAAATGAAAAGGACTATGGAAGTAAAACATGATGCATCCCGACAGGAGTTCTATGTGGAACTGGAGGGACATAGAGCCCACGTGGCTTATCAGATTCATGACGAAGGGTTGGATATTCGGCACACGATTGTGCCGGAAGCCATCGGAGGAAAAGGTATTGCTTCTGCTTTGGTGAAGGCGGCCTACGATTACGGGCGCTGCAAAGGACTGAAGGCGATAGCTACCTGCTCTTATGCCGTGGTCTGGCTGCAGCGGCATCCTGAATACCAGGGAGAAGTAAGCAGTGATTATATAGGAAAAGGAAGTTGTGCCCTGTGAGGGCGCAACTTCCTTTTTTCTTATTTAGTTGCGATATACTTTCTTTTTCTTGATGAAGAACAGCCAGCGCAGGAAAGAAGCGGTGAAGGTGTGGCTGAAGGAATTGATTTCGTCGGTACGTTCGTCAATGTCGTCCAGCAGCCTTTCTGCATCTTTCTCGGAAAGCATACCGTTGTTGATTAGCTGTTTCACGGTGCGGCGTTCATTGCTCAGCAGCATGCGGATGGACTTGATGGTCAGTGCATGGCCGTATGCTTTGGGGAAATTGTCAGCCAGATTATTGATAAAGGCACTCATGCGATTGATGTTGTCATTTATTTCTTCCCGTAATGTGTCTAACACGGAGTCCTGTTCGCCGGTCACCCATTCTGAGACACGTAGGTCGTCCAGCAGTTTCAGGCTTCCTTTCTGAAGAATGATGAATCCACGTCCTAAATCGTATACCACCGTGATGCGTTCACGGAAATAGAAGGTCATCCAGTTCTGCAGGTAAGGAATGCTCCGCAGTGTGTTCAGCAGGTCTGTGCGCTGGCAGAACTTGAAAATGGAGGTGCGGACGTTCAGCGGGTAGTTCCCGTCGTGGTCATACAGTTCATCCAGCGAGTTCATGAGTCGGAGGAATACGGGCTTGGAGATGACTCCTTCTTCATAGATTTCCCGGCAGATGGCTTTTTCCTTATCCAATACACGCAGACGGATTTCCGGCAGCATGGCTTTGTTTTGTGGATTCTTGGCCGGCTCCTGCGGTTGTGCGGTCATGTAACTTTCCACTTTGTGCCAGTTGGCTCCTTCTAAGGCGTCTCTTTTTTTCAATCCTTCCAGGTATTTTTCAGAATTGTCGCGTATTGACTTCTCAATGCGATAAGCCAACATGGTACGTGCAGAAGGCACGTGAGTCAGTCCCAAGCGGTTCAGCAGTGCGCGCATGGTGGTGGCATTGATGCAGAGTGTCAGGGTAACGATGCCGGCCGTGAAGAACAATACCTGGCTGCGGATGTCCTCTGGAATAGCCGGGGTATAAGATACCATCAGGGCTAAGGTCATGGCCAGTGCACCGCGCAGCCCTCCCCAGGTAAGGATGACCGATTCGCGTCGGGTCAGTCCGTATCCCAAGCGCTTCATGACTGGGTAAAGCAACATAATCATGGCAAAGCGGATAAGGTTAAGGGCGATGTAGATAAGTATCAGCACGCCTAATGCTCCCCAGGAGAAATCCACTTTTTCGGCAATGACTACTCCCACCAGGATAAAAATCAGGGTATTGGCTATGTAGGTCAGCAGTTCCCAGAAATGCTCCATGAACGTATTCACCTGCGGTTTCAACCGGGGCTTTCCTACGTAAGTGACGGTCAGTCCGAAAGCCACGAGGGCAATCACTCCCGATACGCCAAGATAATATTGGGAGAGAATGAAGGTGAGGTAGGCCGCTAAGATGATGACACTGTTCTGTACCATCTCTTCCGAGTTGATGCGCGTGATGAACCAGATGACAATCCGTGCCAACAGAAATCCTAAAAGGGTACTGAGGCCCACTTCACGGATAAACGTAATGACAGGAGAGGCATGAGTGGTTTCTCCGGCGGCGTATGCTCCGAAGAAAAGCATGAAGCAGACGATGCCTGTACCATCGTTCAGCAGGGATTCTGCATCGACAAGGGTAGAGAAGCGTTTGCTGGTTTTCAACTCGTGCAGCAGGGCTACTACGGCTACCGGGTCGGTGGCACTGATTAAGGCTCCGAACATCAGTGCAAATGCCCATGTCCACGATTCAAAACCGGGGATGAAGGTTGCTACTCCCATCATGAGGGCACCCGTGAGCAGCATGCAGATGATGAGTCCCGGTGCCGCCAACAGGGTGGCGTTGGCCAATGTCTTCTTGAAAATGTGCAGGTTGAGTTCGTAGGCTGCATCGAATATCAGGATGGGCAGGAAAAGATAAAGAATCAGGTCGGGGTTGATGTTGGCGACGGAACTGACTGCATCATGCAGTTCCGGCAGTGATTGAAAGACACCCGTACGGTTCATGACTCCTAAAATGATTCCAATGGCAAACAGTCCCACCGTGTAGGGCAGGCGGCTGTGCTTGAGCAATGATTTCAATATCGCTCCAATAATGAGCCCCCCGATAGTCAGCAGCAAGGGGGCGAGGAAAGTGTATTCTTCCATAGTTTTGATATCAGCTAAAAAATGAGCATTTGAATTTTAAACAAAGTTAAAGAATCAAATGCTCATATACAAGGGGATTTTCACTTATTTCTTTTTCGCGCTTGCGATTTCTTGAGCCACTTTTCGTGCGGTGGCACGGTCGGGTTTTCCGGTTTCGGTTTGTGGAAGATGCCGGACGAAGAAGGTCTGTTTCGGCCGCCAGTAAGTCGGAAGCTGGTCGTAAGCCTGTGCTAACAGAGGGGATACATCGGCCTTTTCTTCGCTTTTCAGCAGCAGAACGATGCGTTCTCCAAATTTCGGGTCGGGCACGGCAGTCACCATGAAAGGAGCCGGCAGCGCAGTTTTCAGTGCATTTTCCACCTGCTCAATCTGTACCTTTACCCCTCCGGTGTTGATGGTATTGTCTTTTCGTCCCAAAATATGGAACTGTCCCTGGGCATTGAACTCACAAATGTCGTTTGTGGTCAGTTTTTCTGCACAAACGGCTGGTGCTTCAATGGTCAGGGTGTTTTCCGGAGAGAGTGAGACCTTGACTCCCTGGAAGGGGGTGTACCAGTCGGAGGCATCCGGTCCGTTCAGTCGTCGCAGGGCGATGTGTGAAAGGGTTTCGGTCATCCCGTAGGTGCTCCATACGGCATGAGGGAATGACGCTAATTCCGTGGCTAATGTGCTGTCTATTGCTCCGCCGCCGATAATGAGATGATGTACTTGTTGCAGGCATTCCTTTTCGGCTGGTACTTGTAGCGAGTTGTACACCTGCATGGGTATCATGGCAGCAAACTCAGGAGCGGCATTTATCTCTGCCAGCGGATGTCCGCAGGGAGTAACAGGTAGCAGGTTCAGGCTGGCTACCAACGCACGGACGACCACCATTTTTCCGGCAATGTATTTCAGAGGCATGCAAAGTAAGGCTGTGTCTCCTTGTTTCAGACCTAAAAAACTAACTGTCAGCATAGCACTCTGCATCATGCGCTGTTTTTCTACCCAGAGCGGTTTAGGCGTTCCGGTAGAGCCGGAGGTATGCACCAGTACGGTGGTGCTGTCGTCAAACCATTCTGCTAAGAAATCGGCAAGTGAGGCCTGAAAGCTGTCTGCTCCATATTCCGCATGGAATCGTTTTTGCAGCAGGCTTTGTGATTCGCCTTCAGGTATACGGACTTCATGAGCAGTGTAGCATTTTCCGTCAATCAAGATGGACTGACGGGCTATTTCTGTCATAAATGGAGTGGCGTTCATATCAGATGGTTTGCAGATAAGTCGGGAAATCGGGTGTCTTTTCTTCAGGGTGGAACCACAGACAGTCGCCTTCAATGTGCAGCGGGTAGTCAATGTTGTCGGTGAAAAGCATACCGGTGCCCAGCCCCTGAGGCATTTCAGGCTGGAGAGTGGCACACCACTGTGCGATGGCATTGAGTCCGATGTTGGATTCTAAGGCGGAGGTTACCCAATAGCCTATGCCTCTTTCCTGAGCCAATGTAATCCATTCTTTGCTTCCCTGGATACCTCCGTGCAAGGACGGCTTTAAGATGATGTATTGTGGACGGATGGTATCCAGCAGCTGGATTTTCCGTTCCGTTTCATTTACTCCAATCAGTTCTTCATCCAGTGCGATGGGGAAGGGCGAAGTGGCACACAGTTCTTTCATGACTTCCCATTGGCCGGCGCGTACGGGCTGTTCGATGGAGTGGAGCTGAAATTCGTTCAGCTGTGTCAGTTTCCGTAAGGCATCTTCCGGACTGAAGGCTCCGTTGGCATCTACCCGGAGTTCGATGTCGGCAGCTGAGAAATGGTGACGGATGTGAGCCAGCAGTTCCAGTTCACGTTCAAATTCAATTGCGCCGATTTTCACCTTGATGCACCGGAATCCGGCTTTCATCTTTTCTTCTATGCGGCGGTACATTTCATCGAAATTTCCCATCCAGATGAGTCCGTTGATAGGAATACCTTGTTCACCGCGACTGAAGGGAGTATCCCAGAACTGCAGACTGTTGGCCTGCAGATGGGCAAATGCGGTTTCCAGTCCGAACAGAATGGAAGGGTAAGGACGAAGTGCTTCATAATCAATGTAGCCATTTGCGGCTGTTTTCTCACAGATTTCAGCTAGCAGGCGAGGATAATCGGGCAGGTCGTCGCAGCTTAACGCGGGCAGCGGAGCACATTCACCTACGCCATATTGTCCGGATTCAGTGTCGGTAAGTAGCAGATACCATACCTGCCGGGTGTGATATACTCCGCGTGAAGTACCGGCCGGTTGTTTGAAATGAAGTGTGCGCGGAATTATTTTCAGTGTGTACATATTGGTCTGTTGTGAAGGGAATAAAAGCGGACAGAAAGCGGAAATGGTTTCTGCTTTCTGTCCGATAAAAAATGAGATGAGAGAATAATCAGGGGAATTTAGGGTATTTGCTCCAGTCGGGTTTCCGCTTTTCGAGGAAAGCTTTTCCACCTTCCTGTGCTTCTTCCGTCATATAGTAAAGCATGGTTGCGTCACCGGCGAGTTCCTGAATACCAGCCTGTCCGTCGAGTTCTGCATTAAGTCCGGCTTTAATCATTCGCAGGGCGAGCGGACTGTGCTGCATCATGGTTTCAGCCCATTCTACCACTTCATCTTCCAGTTGGTCGAACGGTACGACTTTGTTGACCAGTCCCATATCCAGTGCTTCCTGGGCAGAATACTGGCGGCAGAGGAACCAGATTTCGCGGGCTTTCTTCTGGCCTACGATACGAGCCAGGTAAGAAGAACCAAATCCGGCATCGAAGCTGCCCACGCGAGGACCTGTCTGACCGAAGATGGCGTTTTCTGAAGCAATGGTCAGGTCGCAGACTACGTGAAGCACATGTCCGCCACCGATGGCATATCCGTTGACCATGGCAATCACCGGTTTCGGGATGGAACGAATCTGTTTCTGTACGTCGAGCACGTTCAGGCGGGGAACTCCGTCAGTGCCTACGTATCCGCCGTGGCCTTTCACGTGCATGTCGCCTCCGGAGCAGAAAGCCTTGTCGCCAGCTCCAGTCAGTACGATGACATTGATGTCCTGACACTCACGGCAGTAATACAATGCGTCACTGATTTCAGTAGTGGTGGTCGGAGTGAACGCATTGCGGTATCTCGGGCGGTTGATGGTAATCTTGGCGATTCCATTATAAAACTCAAAAAGAATATCCTGGTATTCCTTGATGGTTTTCCATTCTCTGGGTTGTGACATATTGCTATTTTTTTAGGTTGTGATAATACGTTTTCAGGTGTTCGATGTCCTTGTCCTTTTCGGTAAATACCTCCATCAGCATGGGCTGTGAGGTAATGGATGGCTGGGTGAATATCTCTACTGCCTGGTCAAGTTCCTCTTCATTGTGGACAGAAAGGTACTGGAATCCCCGGTCTTCAGCCCATGCTTTGGCAGAAGTGCGGTGAGTGGCCGTAATGAAGCGTCGGCTGCTGTCTGCCATTTCCAGCCCTGGAAGCGCATGGAATATTTCTCCACCTTCGTTGTTGAGGAGCAGGATGCGTACGTTGCTTCCGTAGTTGGCATTCCAGAGCGCGTTCATGTCATAGAAGAAGCTCAGGTCGCCGATGAAGATGAAATTGAGTTTGTCGGACGCCGTAGCGTAGCCGATGGCAGTAGACAAAGAACCTTCTATACCGTTAGTTCCCCGGTTGGATAAAACCTCCACGTCGTTCGGGAGAGGGAACAGCTGGGCGTAGCGCACAGTAGAGCTGTTGGCCAAGTGAAGGGAACAAGGAGTTGGCAGGTGATTGATGACTTTCCCGATGGCGCTCATTTCGGAGTAGGGGAATACGGCTTGCGGAATATTCTTCGATAGAGCTTCCCATGTGCGGGGGTATTCCGGTGTGCGGCTGTCCATCATCGGGGCAATCTTTTCTAAGAACTCAAACGGGTCCATCTCTATCACGGTGGTCAGTGAGCCGAAAAGGTCAGCCACCTGTCCGTCAGTAGCCACGTGCCAGTGTTCTACCGGCGGATGACGGCGAAGGAATTTCTTCAGTCGTTTGGAGATGATATGTCCTCCGTAAGTAATCAGTAACTCCGGACGCATCTTCTGCTGGGCTTCGAAGTCCATGGAGCAGAGCAGTGGCTCGATGTTGCGGATAGGCATACCCGGAATTGTCTGGTTGCTGATGTTTTCGGTAAACCAGGCAAAATGCTTGTAAAGCATCTTGGTGTATTTCTTGTCGAACAAATAAATCAGGTTCATTTGTCCCACTACGACCATTCGTCGCTGGTAGCGGTTCAAGCGGTCGATGAGTGGCTGGTAATCCTTGTTGTATACATTCAGTCCCTGATAGCGGGTAATGACGCGTGCTTCGGGAAGTTCCGTGACCGGTAGCTTGAAAAACGGTTCACTGATAGGTACATTGATGTGTACAGGTCCTTTCCCGTGATGGTCAAGTTCCATGAGTGCCTCATTGATGAGGCGGTTGCAGTACCATTCGTCTTCTTCACTCTGCACTTCCGGCAGGTTGACAGATTTTTTCACCAGGCTTCCGAATACGCCAGGCTGAGGGAGTGTCTGTCCGTCCATCTGTCCAATCCATGCGGCAGGGCGGTCGGCCGAAATGACGACAAGCGGCACCTGCTGGTAGAAAGCTTCGGCTACGGCCGGGTGAATATTGAGCAAGGCCGTGCCTGATGTGCAGCAAATGGCAGCCGGGCTACCTCCGTTCAGTGCCAGTCCCAGGGCAAAAAAACCTGCACTTCGTTCGTCTGTGACAGGATAGCAGGTAAATTCCGGAATATTGACCAGCGTTTGTACAATAGGAATGTTCCGGCTTCCGGGGCAGAGCACAATTTTTTGTATCCGGTGCGCTTTTAGCAGAGCTACAAGCTGAAGTATATTTTTTTTGTCAGTATACATGATTTTTAAATATGTTAGATTTACAGGATATTTCGCATGGTATTCATTTTTTGCTGCGTTTCTTCCCATTCGGTATCAGCTGTGGATTCAGGAAGGATACCTCCTCCGGCATACAACGTAGCGGTTTTTCCCTCAATATGCATGCACCGCAGGTTGACATAGAGGGTAGTGTCTCCTTCCGGATCTATCCATCCGATAACGCCGGAATAGAAAAGGCGGTTGTGAGGCTCCGTCTGTAGGATGAACTGGTAGGCTTCCTCTTTGGGTAAGCCGCACACAGCCGGGGTGGGATGTAATTCTTGCAGTACATCGCCTAAATGGGCCGTATCTTTCAGGCAGAAATGGAAATCGGTTTTCAGATGAACCAACTGGCCGGCACGGGCTGTATATGGTCCTTTTTCCGTGATTTTGCTGCCGAATTTCTTGATGGCTTTACGGATGTAGTCTCCTACAAAAGCTTGTTCTTCTTTGTTTTTTTTGCTCCATTCGGTGGGCATAACTTCTCCTTGCATGGGCATGGTTCCTGCCAATGCCACTGTGTGCCAGTCTTTTTCGTGTCCGCTGAGGATAATTTCAGGTGTGCTGCCTATCCACGTACCGGTGGAAGGGGTGTGACATAGAGAAATCATCATGCGAGGATAGCTGTTGCAGGCTTGTATGAAAGCCGATAGCGGAGAAAACTGCTCATTCAGCGTGTGAGTTGTACTGCGGGACAGTACAAGTTTACGGAACTGCTTTTCCTTGAGTGGCAGGATGAAGCGGCTGAATGTTTCAGTGTACAAGTTTTTTTCTTCTTTTTCGGAAGTAATATGCGAATCTGTGGATGCATCTATAGAATGAGACGGAGCGGCTTGCTGTGGGTGGCGTGTCATCCATCTTTGCAAGGCAGATTTAATATCTTCCCAGTCGTGTGCTTGTATGTCCGGGCGGATGAGTACGGCCGGATGCGCTGGAGTAAACTGAAACGGAGAAAGAAGAAATCCTTTTTTCTGGTTCAGTTCATTCAGACTGTAGATATATTCAGGCTCTCCCTCTTCCTGCATGATGAGAATGGGTTCGTCTGTCCAGGGAAGACGGTATAATGCAAAGCAGACATGGCTGCTGGTAAATGAATCAAGGAGCTGATGATATATGGTTTCCGGTGTATTCATGGCCGTTTTTTGACTATTTGATTGACAATGCGTGCGGTGGAAATTAACTTTCCTTCCTGATTGGTGATGTCTATATTCCACAGGTGAGATGTGCGTCCGCGGTGGATGAGGCGTCCGGTGGCAATTACAAATTCTCCTTTCGGAACCATTTGGAGGTGGTTGGCACTTACCTGGATGCCGCAAGGCATTTCATTTGCACTGCACAATGGAATGGAGCCATGTCCGGCTACGATTTCCGCAAGAGCCAGAGACGCTCCTCCGTTAAGTATGCCAAATGGCTGGCAAGTTCTTTCATCTACCGGCATTTGTGCTTTCACATATCCCTCTTCCATTTCGAGGAACTGAATGCCTAAATGTGCTCCCATAGAGCAGGATAAGTCTGGCAATTCGTAAGAGGATTTACCGTTCATTTGCGTATAATAGTTCTTGATTCTACTGCAAATGTACATATTTCTCTGCAAACGCGGGGGAATTCAGGTAAGAATTAAGTAATTTATCGGACATTTGTTATAGATTAATTGGAATAAAAAGTGTATATTTATGTCGATATTTTGTCTATCTGTAAAACTCTTTTTGAGGGTTCAATGAAAAAAAATGAGTTTTTTGCTCTCATAAATTGTTTTACGTATTTTTGTTTTTATGAAATAAGGGTTGGAGGTATGAGTTTAAAAATGAGATATTACTATATAGTGGGTATATGGAGTTTTTGCTTTGTGTTACCCATTATGATGGGGTGTATGCGCGAGGAGAAAAAGAGCTCGAAAGACTCTTTTGAAATGCTTTATCAGCAAATGGAACAAGCTTCCGTTGAATCTCCGGAACAAGTTTCCCAGATGGTAGATAGTGCGCTTCCATCGTTAAAAGACAGTATGATGTATTATCGCTTGCTTTTTTTGAAAGTAAGAGGCTACTTTTTGTCTTTTAAGCTTGATTCTGCATCTTATTTGCTTGACAAGGTTACTGCTTTTTGTGACAGGACAGAGAAAAGTAAAGATGTTTATCAGCTGTATGCATTGATTTATAATGCCCGGGGAAATTTGTATGTCCGTACTTCGCAGATAGATTCTGCCAGTTCCTGTTTTCAGAGAGCTTTTGAATATGCTAGTCGGGGAGGAAAAAGAGAGTCTCTTCCGGACATTTGTCTGAATCTGGCAGATGTGTTTGTGAAGCAGGGACGTTATGATTTGGGCTCTTTCTGGTATAACCGTTCCTTGTCAATTTCGGATTCTCTGAATATGCCCGATGAGCAACGATTCCCTGCTTATTATGGCTTGGCTCAAGTGAATATGGAATTAAGAGATTTTGCGTTGTGCGATTATTATTATGATTTGGCATCGCGCTATTATGATAAAATGCATCCTTTTGAGAAACATATTTATTTGAACAACAGGGGAAACTCTTATTATTATCGGCAGGACTATGAAACAGCGTTAGGGTATTTCCGCCGCTCGCTCGAAGTGGTAAACCAGTATCCGGATATGACTTTTGAGAGAAATCTGACCATGATAAATCTGGGAGAAATTTTTCTGATGTTGGATTGCACGGATTCTGCTTCTTATTATTTGCAGGAATGTCGGGGATTCTTTGATTCTATTCATCATGCCACAGCCTTGTACTGTATTGATACACAGCTTATGGAACTGGCATTGAAGCAGGGAAATGTGGCATTGGCCAGAGAGCGTTTGAAACATGCTGTAAAATATGATAATGTAGAACCTAATATGATTCACGTGCGTAATCGTTATTTGCAGCGTTATTTCGAGAAGGTGGGAGATTATGAACGTGCATATCACTATTTGAAAGAAAATCATCATATAGATGATTCTATTCGTAATGAAAGAGTGAAGATGCGGGCAGCAGAAATTAAATTGAAGTATACACAGGATAGCACCTTGATGAAGAAGGAGATTTCTATTCGGGAAAAGGAGAATCAGGTACTTCAGCTCTATCAATGGCTGTATATGATTGTGGGTGGAGGTTTTTTGTTGGCAGCTGTCGTTTCTGTCATCGTGTTGTATCGAAAACGGTTGCGTGACAGGGAACAGTGGCGTATGCAAAATGCGATGACTTCATTACGACTGGAGAATGTACGAAACCGGATTTCTCCCCATTTCATTTTTAATGTGTTGAATCGTGAAATGAACCTTCATAAAGGAGAGGAGGAAAGCCAGAATCTGATTGGATTGACCAAACTGATACGCCGGAATTTGGAACTGACCGATTGTCTGGCTGTATCGTTGGCAGATGAATTGGAGTTTGTGGATACGTATGTGGGATTGGAAAAGGAATCCTTGGGAAAAGATTTTGACTACCAGCTGGATTTGGACTGCAAGATAGATTTGAAGGCGGTGAAAGTTCCCTCCATGTTGCTGCAGATTCCTGTAGAGAATGCCATAAAGCATGGGCTGAGATTAAAAGAAGGAAAACGATTATTGCGTATACAAGTATGTCTGTTGCTTGATAATCAGGTTGAAATTGTGGTATCTGATAATGGCGGAGGATACCGGAAAGTAAGTGTAAATCATGGAACTGGCACTGGGATGAAAGTCATCACACAGACTATTCAATTATTAAACACATATAATTCACGCCCTATTCAAATGAAAATCAATAATGTATTAGTAGGGGAAGAAAAAGAAATGGGGTGTGAGGTACGCTTTGTGATTCCTTTGAATTATTCATATCAATTAAAGAAAACTAGAAAAACATGAGTGATAAAATAAGAGCTGTCATTATAGATGACGAGGAAACTGCCATTGATAATCTTTGCTTTGAGCTGAAGAAATATCCATGGATCTCTGTAGAGGGAATAGCCTATAATGGAAAGGCCGGAATCCGTTTGCTTGAAAAAGAACGTCCGGATTTGTTATTTCTGGATGTAGAACTTCCGGATATGTTAGGAATGGATTTGGCTATAAAAGTGCATGAACAGCAAAATTGGGATATGCATATTGTTTTTTATACCGCATACAACAAGTATCTGATAGATGCCTTGCGTAGTTATGCCTTTGATTTCCTGTTGAAGCCTGTTGATTCAGAAGAGCTTTCGGTTGTGTTGGGACGTTTACGTGGTGAAGGCAATATGAAGAACTCAACCAGTTTTCTGGCAGACACAGGGCATGGGGCTGAGAAATCATTTATGGTAGTTACTCCGGTAGGCGATTTGCGTGTATTGCGCGTGTCTGATATAGGGTATTTCCGTTATGTTTCCGACCGTAAAATCTGGGAGGTAGCTTTGGTAAATGGTTCCTTCATACCTTTGAAGCGAAATACCCGGGCTGAGAATTTGTGTGCTTATGATGCTGCTTTTGTGCAAATTCATCAGTCATATATTATCAATATGAATTATTTGCTGATGGTGCAGGGGTGTCAGTGCGTGATGTATCCTCCGTTTAACAATGTGGATGAGCTTCAGGTTTCTAAAAAGTATCGTAAAGAAATGATGGAACGTTTTTGCCAATTGTAATAAAATGTTTTTTGACCACATAGTAACAAAAAATGATGGTTTGGTGCTAAATAAGAAAGATTTAGTCGATGGAGAATACTTCTAGGTTTCTTCTTTATTATAGATAATTTTATTTTTGCATTAAAATTTACTAAATAAAATTCATTATGGGAAAATTGGGATACAAAGGTTTGCTTCTTTTGGGAGGCATGATGATGTTGGGGGGAGCGGCACAAGCTCAGTATTTACGTTCTTCCTATTTTATGGAGGGAACAAGTGCCCGTTTGCAGTTGAATCCGGGCTTGCAGCCTACCAAAGGATATTTTAATATGCCAATTATTGGTTCATTGAATATGTCTGCTTCTTCTAATGTGTTGGGAACAAGTGACATTATTGACCTTATGAATTCTGGAAGTGACTTATATTCAAACGACAAGTTGTTTGACCGTTTAAAGGCTGATAACCGTTTGAATGTAAACTTGAACACAGACATTCTTTCTTTTGGCTGGTATAGAGGTAAAGGATTCTGGAGTTTCAACGTAGGCTTGCGTGCTGATTTCGGTGCAGCATTGGCAAAGGACATGTTCTCTATGATGCGTACGATGAATGGTTTTGCATTGGAAGATGTAGCAGGAACCAATCAAAGCTATAGCTTGTCAAATCAGACACTGAACATGAAGGCATACGCTGAAATAGGTTTGGGATACTCTCGCCGTATTACAGAAAAATTGACGGTAGGTGGACGCGTGAAGGTCTTGTTAGGTTTGGCCCGTGCAGAAATGAACATCAATCAGTTTGATTTGAATTTGGATGTTCCGAATCCTCAATATGCAAATTATGCAGATTATGAATCTCGTGGCGAGCTTTCTCCTTCTGATTGGTATGGATCACATTACGATTATTCTGCGAATGGTAATGTAATTACTACACTGAAAGGTGGGGGCATGACTTTTGATAACAATGGAATGATTGATAACTTCGACTTGGATGCAGGCGATTTGGGTATTGCAGGTTCAGGTTTTGGTATTGATTTAGGAGCAAGTTATAAAGTATGGGATAACCTGACCGTATCAGCTTCTATTCTCGATTTAGGTTTCCTGAAATGGAAGGAAAGCGAAACAACTGTAGCTACGGTGAGTGGAGGAGATGAAGTGACCATTAATTCAGAGAATTATGATCGTTATATTGGCGGTGATTTCTTGTCGTTCGAACGTTTTGATTTTGAAGAAGGTTCACCTGAAAAGGTAAAGACAAAAACCCGTTTGTATTCTACACTGTTATTGGCAGGAGAATATGGATTGTTGAATAATAAGTTGAGTGTAGGTGCTATGTACACCGCTCGTTTTGCTGAACCTAAAACATTGAATGAATTGACATTCCTGGCTACATTCCGTCCGAAGAACTGGTTGAATGCAGCTATTAGTTACTCTCCGATTCAAGCAAGTGGTAAGTCAATTGGTCTTGCGGTGAAGTTAGGTCCGTTGTTTGTAGGAACCGACTATATGTTCTTTGGAGGTAATTCTAAATCAGTGAATGGTTTCTTGGGAATCTCTTTCCCTTTGGGTGGAAAAGCTAAACCTTTCTCTGAATTGTAATATATCTTGTCTATTGCTATAATTCAATAAGATGGGGAGTGGCTGCCTTCCGAATCGTAATGTATGTATTGTCTGTTATGGGTTACGATAGGTCGGCAGCCTTTTTTATGTCCTTCCCATTCTTATAGTGGAAGTTCTTTCAGTATCTCACCGTTTAGATGGTATACAGTGATTTTTCCGTTTTCATAACCGGCAAAAGTGGGAGGGTTGCCTCCTTTAGGGAAGGTAATGGAACCCGTGTTACAGATGATGCCGTTTGCCGTTTTTTCCAGTTTCCATAAATGGGTATGTCCGTAGAAAAAGGCATCATATCCATTTTGCGGGCGTTTTTCTTCATTGTAGATGTGCCCGTGGGTGAGGAATAACTTCTTGCCATTATCTACAATCAATGTGTAATCTGATAAGATAGGGAAGTTCAGTAGCATCTGGTCTACTTCAGAATCACAATTTCCTCGTATTGCTACGATTTCTCCTGCCATTTCATTTAATTTCTCTGCAATACCTTTGGGATTAAGTCCCTCAGGAAGTCCGTTGCGTGGCCCGTAATTCAATATATCTCCCAAAATAATGAGCATATCAAAGTGATGTGCCTGGTAAAACTGCAGGACTTTTTCTAATGCAGGAAGGCATCCGTGTATGTCGGAAACAATTAAGTATTTCATAAAGCTTTTCGTTATTGATAATTCAATGCAAACATAAGAAAAAGCTTGTAATCAAAAAAACGGCCACCTTTGCAGGCAGCCGTTTTTCGTTGATTATATGCTAAAATAAATTATTCAGCTTTTTCGTCGCTCCAGTCCATTGCAGCCATACGCTTGTAAGAAGCATAGCGTTTCTTAGCCATGTCTTCGCAAGCAGCGAACAAGTCAGCAGCTTCTGTTGGGTATTGTTTCATTACAGATGCGAAACGAACTTCACCCTTCAGATAATCCTGGAAGCCTTCCCAGTTCGGTTCTTTAGAGTCGAGTGAGAACGGATTCTTACCTTCTTCTTCCAGAGCCGGGTTGAAGCGCCACAAGTGCCAGTAACCACATTCTACAGCCTTAGCTTCTTCAGCCTGAGATTTACCCATACCAGCTTTCAAACCGTGGTTGATACATGGAGCGTATGCGATAACCAATGATGGTCCAGGATATGCTTCAGCTTCGCGGATAGCTTTCAAAGTCTGAGCCTGGTCAGCACCCATTGCAATCTGAGCTACGTAAACGTAACCATAAGTAGTAGCAATCATACCCAGGTCTTTCTTGCGAACGCGTTTACCAGAAGCAGCAAACTTAGCGATAGCACCCAGCGGAGTAGCCTTAGAAGACTGACCACCTGTGTTAGAGTAAACTTCAGTATCCAATACCAGGATGTTTACATCTTCGCCAGAAGCGATTACATGGTCAAGACCTCCGTAACCTATATCGTAAGAAGCACCGTCACCACCGATAATCCACTGTGAGCGTTTTACCAGATAGTCTTTGAATTCAGCGATAGTAGCGCAAGCAGCACACTTGTCTTTTGCAGCTTCTACCAACGGAATAATCTTTTCAGCAGCAGCTTTGCTCTTATCCGCATCGTTGCGACCGTCAATCCATTCCTGGAATGCTTCTTTGTATTCTGCCGGAGTAGCTTCGTTTGCGATAGCAGACTTCATAGCTTCTTCCAGACGGTTGCGCAGTTTCTTGTTAGCCAATTCCATACCCAAACCGAATTCGCAGAAGTCTTCGAACAATGAGTTAGCCCAAGCAGGACCCTGACCTTTTTCGTTAGTTGTGTAAGGAGTTGAAGGAACTGAACCAGAGTAGATAGAAGAACATCCAGTAGCGTTAGCAACCATTTCACGGTCACCGAACAACTGAGAAATCAGTTTCACATACGGAGTTTCACCACAACCAGAGCAAGCTCCAGAGAACTCGAACAACGGCTGAGCGAACTGAGAGTTCTTCACGTTAGCCTTGATGTCTACCAAGTGCTGTTTAGACTTCACGTTGTCAGCGCAGTAAGTCCAGTTAGCAGCTTCAGCCAACTGAGTTTCAAGCGGCTTCATAGTCAAAGCCTTGCCACCCTTCTTCGGGTTGCCCGGACAAACGTCAGCACAGTTACCGCAACCCAAGCAGTCCATAACGTCTACCTGTACACGGAATGTCATACCGTCGAACTGTTTTCCTACAGCTTTCAGAGTCGGGAAGTTAGCACCAGCTTGTTCTTCAGCATCCAGTACGAACGGACGGATAGCAGCGTGAGGACAAACGTATGCACACTTGTTACACTGGATACAAGTTTCAGGATTCCATTCCGGAACGAATGCAGCTACACCACGTTTTTCGTATTTAGCTGTTCCCTGATGCCATGTTCCGTCTTCGATACCCTTGAATGCAGATACTGGCAGCAAGTCACCATCCTGAGCGTTGATAGGACGAACAACTTCGTTGATGAATGCCGGATCGTTGTTTGCAGCAGCAGCTTCAACTTCCAGGTTAGCCCATGCCGGGTCAACAGTCAATTGTTTGTATTCACCACCACGGTCAACTGCAGCGTAGTTCTTGTTAACCACGTCTTCACCCTTCTTACCGTAAGACTTCACGATGAATTTCTTCATCTGTTCTACAGCCAGGTCAACTGGAATTACGCCAGTGATACGGAAGAATGCAGACTGCAGGATAGTGTTGGTACGGTTACCCAAACCAATTTCCTGAGCAATCTTAGTTGCATTGATATAGTAAACAGTGATGTTGTTTTCTGCGAAGTATTTCTTCACTTTGTTCGGCAGGTTCTTAGCCAATTCTTCGCCTTCCCAGATAGTGTTCAGCAAGAATGTACCGTTCTTACGCAGACCGCGAGTTACATCGTACATGTGCAGGTAAGCCTGTACGTGGCAAGCTACGAAATTAGGAGTAGTTACCAAATAAGTAGAGCGGATAGGATGATCACCGAAACGCAAGTGAGAGCAAGTGAAACCACCAGATTTCTTAGAGTCGTATGAGAAGTAAGCCTGGCAGTATTTGTTGGTGTTGTCACCGATGATTTTTACAGAGTTCTTGTTAGCACCTACAGTACCGTCAGCACCCAAGCCGTAGAATTTAGCTTCGAACATACCTTCGCCACCCAAAGCGATTTCTTCTTTCTGAGGAAGAGAAGTGAAAGTAACGTCATCTACGATACCGATAGTGAAGTGGTTCTTAGGAGTCGGCAATGCCAAGTTTTCGTATACAGAAAGAATCTGAGCAGGAGTAGTATCCTTAGAACCCAAACCATAACGTCCGCCTACGATAAGAGGAGCATTTTCTTGTCCGTAGAAGCAGTCTTTTACGTCAAGATACAAAGGTTCGCCGTTTGCACCCGGTTCTTTTGTACGGTCAAGAACTGCGATGCGTTTTGCAGTCTTAGGTACAGCTGCCAAGAAATGTTTAGCAGAGAACGGACGATACAAGTGTACAGAAACCAAACCAACTTTTTCGCCGTTTGCTACCAAGTGGTCGATAGCTTCACGAGCAGCTTCAGTTACAGAACCCATAGCGATGATTACGCGTTCAGCATCTTCAGCACCATAGTAGTTGAACAAGCCGTAGTGACGTCCTGTAATCTTATTGATTTCGTTCATATATTCTTCTACGATAGCAGGAACTGCATCATAGAACGGATTGCAAGATTCTCTGTGCTGGAAGAAGTGATCCGGGTTTTCAGCCATACCGCGAGCAACCGGTTTGTTAGGACTGAGTGCACGTTCACGGAATTCAGCCAAAGCTTTCTGGTCTACCAGCGGAGCGAGGTCTTCGTTTTCCAGCATTTCAATCTTCTGGATTTCGTGTGATGTACGGAAACCGTCGAAGAAGTTCAAGAACGGAACGCGAGACTTGATTGTTGACAAGTGAGCTACACCGGCCAAATCCATAACTTCCTGTACAGAACCTTCACAAAGCATAGCGAAACCAGTCTGACGGCAAGACATTACGTCCTGGTGGTCACCGAAGATACACAATGCGTGAGAAGCCAGTGTACGTGCAGAAACGTGGAATACGCATGGCAAGAACTCACCTGCAATTTTGTACATGTTAGGAATCATCAACAGAAGACCCTGAGAAGCAGTATAAGTAGTTGTCAATGCACCAGCCTGAAGAGATCCGTGTACTGCACCGGCAGCACCACCTTCAGATTGCATTTCCTGAACCAAAACAGTTTCGCCGAAGATGTTTTTACGACCTGCGGCAGCCCATTCGTCTACATATTCAGCCATTGTAGATGACGGGGTGATAGGATAGATAGCTGCAACTTCTGAGAACATATATGAAATATGTGCTGCAGCCTGGTTACCATCACAAGTGATGAATTTTTTTTGTTTAGTCATACAATTACTAATTAAATATGAAGTAATAAAATCGTTATTGTCAATACAAAAATCCAAATAACCACAAAGGTATCTGGTCGCCGTGTCCTATTTCCATTTTATGCATGGCATAGTATATGTTCGGATTGCTTTTATATTTGCTTCCTTCTGCACAAATCCGGAAATGCAGTGTATTGTCTACAAGGAAAGAGGTGCCTTTATCTCCTTTATTGATTTTGTGGTCTTTCCACAAGGTATTGACAAAGAAGGTTTCCAGCACATCTTGCTCTTCTACCTTTACAGGGTAAATGCTGTACATCAGGTTTGTGTTGTGCATCATGATTTTAGCCGGCTTTTTAGGAAAACTTTCCCCTTTCGGATAAACCATGTTGATGAGTCGTGCATCTGCCAGGTATTTTATGTAGTTCATGACCGTAGCACGCGATGTCTGAATTTCAGTAGCCAATTGGCTGACATTGGGTGCGACCGGACCGTCTACTGCTAGCAAATATAATAATTTTTTGATTTTGGACAGATATTTCAGTTCGATTTGTTTAATCAGTAGAATGTCCACTTCAATCATCATGTTCATGGTCTTCAGCAGATTCTCTGAGAAATTTCTTTTTTCAAGGAAAAAAGGATAGAAACCATGATGGATGTAATCCTGGAAATAATTGAGTGGATTGATGTGTGGTAAGATTGTTTTCACGATATGCTCGTGATTGTGCAGAATCTCATCCAGTGTGTAGGCTGAAAAATGGTTCCCAGTCTGTAAATTCAGAAATTCACGGAAAGAAAATCCTCTCAGGTTATACGATTTGACAATCCCGTTCAATTCGGGATTCTCATCTTTCAGACGCATTACAGAAGAACCGGTAAATACGATTTTCAGTTGCGGATAACGTTCGTAGCATGTGCGCAAATCGTGACTCCAGTCTGGAAGCTTGAAAACTTGGTCAATAAGCAGAACTTTTCCCCCTCTTTTAACAAATTCCCCGGCAAAGTCTACTAAACTGTATTGTGAAAAGTAGAAATTATTCATGTTAACGAACAAGCATGAACGGTCCGTTCCGAACTTTTCTTTTGCATATTGTAAAAGAAATGTGGTTTTGCCTACCCCTCTTGTACCTTTTATACCAATCAAGCGATCATTCCAGTCTATTTCATCCATGAGATCACGGCGAACAGGAGCGTTGGTATGTTCCACCAAATAATTATGTGTTCTGTAAAATGCTTCCATGAATTCTGTTTCTAGGCTGCAAATATACGAATACTTCATAATATTGCAAACTGGAGATGACAAAAATTCATTCTTTGATTAAGTTTTTTTGAATCTCTTCTGGTGCATCAAAGGTGGGGATTTGTTGGTTTGCTTTTCAGGTATAGATTCTCGATTTGATATTTGTAAAGAGGGGGATTCGTAGCTGTTTTTGTGTAATCTCAGTACTTTCAAAGAAGTACTCCAGTACTCCCGTGAAAGTACTGAAGTACTTCATAGGCAGTACTACAGTACTTCCTCGGGAGTACTGGAAACTTGCTTCTGTTTGTTTTTGGGGAGGGAGAATTAAAATTGATAATTCTTTTCCACCCAGTCGATGAATGCCTGGTTCACTTGGCGTGTTCCTCCCGGGGTAGGATAGTCTCCACTAAAATACCAGTCTCCCGGATGGCCCGGACATGCCTCATGCAGTCCTTCCAACGTTTGGTAAACAATCTGTACTTTTGCCCGCGTAGTGGCAGGAGTCAGTAATGCAGCAATCTTTTCTGATATTTCTTCATCGCTGAAAGGAGCATAAATTTCCTTTACATAGTTGCGCATTTTTTCTTTAGGCAGGTTCAGCTGTTCTTTTGACTTTCTATAGGCATATTCAATGACGTGCTGCATGTCGCGTTCTTCCAGCAGAGCGATGGCGGCCTTGAAGGCGATGAATTGCTCCATGCTGGCCATGTCGATGCCATAGTAATCCGGATAGCGGACTTGTGGTGAAGAGGATACGATGACAATCTTTTTGGGTTGCAGACGGTCGAGAATGCTGATGATACTTTGCTTCAAAGTCGTTCCTCGTACGATGCTGTCGTCGATGATTACCAGGTTATCTTCCTGTGGTACGAGGCTTCCATAGGTAATATCATATACGTGGGCTGCCAGGTCGTTACGGGTATTTCCTTCCGCAATAAAGGTACGCAATTTAATATCCTTTATGGCTACCTTTTCGCTTCGGATGCGTTGAGAAAGAATCTGTTTCAGTTCTTCATGACTGGGCGTGTGACCCAAGGCCTCGATTTGCTTGATTTTAAGTTGGTTCAGGTAATTGTCCAGTCCTTCCAGCATTCCATAGAAAGCCACTTCGGCTGTATTGGGAATGAATGAGAATACGGAATGGGCAATGTCATGATTGACTGCAGAGAGAATCGGTTCAATCAGTTTTTCTCCTAATTTTTTACGTTCACGGTAGATATCCACGTCACTTCCCCGGCTGAAGTAGATGCGTTCGAAAGAGCAGGGCTTTAATTTCCCGGGTTTGTTGATTTGTGCCAGTCTGAGTTGACCTTTTTTATTGACCAATACAGCTTGTCCAGGCATCAGTTCATGGATGCTTCCAGCAGGAATATTCAATACCGTCTGAATGACAGGGCGTTCCGAAGCTAATACCATGATTTCATCGTCCTGATACCAGAACGCCGGGCGAATGCCCCATGGGTCGCGTACGGCAAAGGTTTCACCGCTTCCTGTCATTCCGCAGATGACGTAACCTCCATCCCAGGATGGGGAAGATGTTTTCAGCACGTTTGTCAGGTCAATCCGGTCTTCAATGGCATGCGTGATGTCCATTCCCTTCAAGCCTTCTTCTTTGCACTGGTTGTAAAGGCGCTCCACTTCTCTGTCCAGCCGGTGGCCTACCTGCTCCAGCATGATATAGGTATCTGCGTATTTACGGGGATGTTGTCCGGCTTCAGTAATATCGGCAAAGATTTCGTCTACATTGGTCAGATTGAAGTTACCGCACAATGCCAGGTTCTTGGCACGCCAGTTATTGCGGCGGAGAAATGGATGAACATACGAGATACCGCTTTTTCCGGTGGTCGAATAACGCAGATGTCCCATGTAAAGTTCTCCGGCAAAGGGTAGGCACTTCTTTGCAAATTCAGCATCGTGCAACTGTTCTTCCGTTAAATCTTTGTATTGTTGATGAACGTTGTTGAAGATTTCTGTAATGGCTCCCGCTCCGAGTCCTCTTTCACGGAACATGTATTCCTCACCAGGGTTGGCTTGCAGTTTTACGCAGGCTAATCCTGCAGCTTCTTGTCCTCTGTTGTGCTGCTTCTCCATCAGCAGATAAAGCTTGTTCAAGCCATACATCCAAGTACCATATTTTTCCTGATAATATTCCAGTGGTTTTAGGAGTCGGATAAGAGCGACTCCGCATTCATGTTTTAATGTTTCCATCTGTATTTTGTTTTCAAGCCATATTATGATTTTCGTTTACAAAATAACAGACAATTATTAAAAGAGGTATGTGCTGTGCCTGAAAAAATACATTGTTTCTGTCTTTTTGTGATAAATGTAATCAAAATGTGTTTATTCTGTTTTATTCTGAAACTTTTCTGCTTTATATATAAGAAAAATGAAAGCTTTGGTTTGGGCAGATGAAAATATTGTAATGAAAAATCCTACAAAAGTGTCATATTGGAAGTGATATTATTATTTTTGTGGACAAATAGAATGTAAACTCTGTTTTGGGTATTAATAATGAAAGATAAAATGAGGTTAGCAGGAAAATTTATGAGAAAAGAAGAGCAGGAAGTAACAGAATGTCATCAGACATCTTCCGGGCTTTATCAACCGGAGTACGAGCACGATGCTTGTGGAGTAGGTATGATTGTAGACATTCATGGTAATAAATCACATGAATTGGTGGATGCAGCCTTGAAAGTCTTGGAAAATATGAAACATCGTGGTGCAGAAGGCGCAGACAACAAGACGGGTGACGGTGCAGGTATTATGCTGCAGATTCCACATGAGTTTATATTGTTACAGGGAATTCCGGTGCCTGAAAAGGGGAAATATGGTACGGGATTGGTTTTTCTTCCGAAAGACGCAAAGGAACAGGAGTCCATTCTGAGCATCCTGATTGAGGAGGTAGAGCGTGAAGGCTTGTCATTGATGCACTTGCGCTCCGTGCCCGTGAATTCTTCTATCTTAGGAAAAAGTGCGTTGGAGACTGAACCAGACATTAAGCAGGTGTTCATTACCGGGGCAACCGACCTGGAAAACTTTGAACGTACCTTATATATTGTGCGTAAAAAGATTGAACGCCGTGTACATCATAAGGATTTTTACATTGTTTCGTTGTCCAGCAAAAATATTATATATAAAGGTATGCTGTCTTCGGTACAGGTGCGTGAATATTTTCAGGACCTTACCCAGCCTTACTTTACCAGCGGACTGGCCATCGTACATTCTCGTTTTAGTACGAATACATTTCCGACCTGGAGTTTGGCACAGCCTTTCCGCTTGTTAGCCCATAATGGAGAAATCAATACCATTCGTGGAAACAGAGGATGGATGGAGGCGCGTGAAAGTGTACTTTCCACTCCTTTACTAGGTGACGTGAAGAAAATAGGTCCGATTATACAGCCGGGAATGAGCGACAGTGCCTCACTCGATAATGTGTTGGAGTTTTTCGTGATGTCAGGATTGAGCCTGCCGCATGCCATGGCTATGCTTGTGCCAGAGTCATTCAATGACAAGAATCCGATTAGTGAGGAGCTGAAGGCGTTTTATGAGTACCATTCCATTTTGATGGAACCTTGGGACGGACCGGCTGCCTTGTTGTTCAGTGACGGACGTTATGCAGGTGGTATGCTCGACCGTAACGGTTTGCGCCCGGCACGTTACCTGATCACCAAAAATGATATGATGGTGGTAGCCAGCGAAGCTGGAGTCATTAATTTTGAACCTGAAGCCATTAAGGAAAAGGGCCGTCTTCAGCCAGGCAAGATATTATTGGTAGATACCCAGGAAGGACGTATTTACTACGATGGCGAACTGAAGAGCCAGTTGGCAGCTTCCAAGCCTTATCGTCAGTGGCTTTCTACCAACCGTATTGAACTGGATACATTACGCAGTGGCCGTAAGATTTCCAATTCTGTACCTGATTATGAACGTCGCCTGCGTGCATTCGGATTTACTCGTGAGGACATAGAACGTACGCTTACTCCGATGTGTATGAATGGGGCCGAACCCACAGCTTCCATGGGTAATGATACTCCTCTGGCTGTGTTGTCCGACAAGCCGCAGATATTGTTCAATTATTTCCGTCAACAGTTTGCTCAGGTGACCAATCCGCCAATCGACCCGATACGTGAGGAACTGGTGATGTCGCTGACGGAATATATCGGAGCTGTAGGAACCAACATCTTGTTGCCGAGTGAATCGCATTGTAAGATGGTACGACTGCCACACCCGATTCTGAACAATACGCAGCTTGATATATTGTGTAACATTCGCTATAAAGGGTTCAATACCGTGAAGTTGCCGATGCTGTTCGATGCAGCAAGAGGAGCGGAAGGTCTGCGTGAGGCATTGAATGAGTTGTGCAAGAAAGCCGAGGCGGCAGTGGACGAAGGGGTAAACTACATCATTCTTTCCGATCGTGAGATTGATGCAGCACATGCAGCCATTCCTTCTTTGCTGGCTGTAAGTGCCGTACACCATCACCTGATTTCTGTACAAAAGAGAGTACAGACCGCATTGGTGGTAGAAAGTGGAGAAATTCGGGAAGTGATGCACGCTGCCTTGTTGCTGGGATATGGAGCGAGCGCCATCAATCCGTATATGGTATTTGCCATTCTGGATGACATGGTGAAGAAAGGCGATGTGCAGTTGAATTATGAAACAGCCGAAAAGAACTACATAAAAGCCGTTTGCAAGGGACTCTATAAAGTAATGAGTAAGATGGGTATCAGTACGATACGTTCTTACCGTGGAGCCAAGATTTTTGAAGCCGTTGGTTTGGGCAGTGAAGTGCTTTCTACTTACTTCGGTACCCCTTCTTCATCCATTGGAGGTGTCGGATTGGAAAGCATTGCCAAAGATTACCAGGCATTCCATGATGCAGGTTTTGCAAAAGAGGTCGACGATTTGTTGCCTTATATCGTCCAGTTCTCCTACCGTAAGGATGGCGAGAAACATGCCTGGAATCCGGAAACTATCAGCGCTTTGCAGTTGGCCACTCGTTTGGGAAGTTATGCTAAGTTCAAGGAATATACGCGTCGGGTAGATGAAAAGGAAAGTCCGATATTCTTGCGTGACTTCTTCTCTTTCCGCCGTAATCCGATTCCATTGGAAGATGTAGAACCGGTAGAGGAAATTGTAAAACACTTTGTAACGGGAGCCATGTCTTTTGGTTCTATCAGTAAAGAGGCGCATGAAGCCATGGCATTGGCCATGAATAAGTTGAACGCCCGCAGTAATACGGGTGAAGGAGGAGAGGATTCCGACCGTTTCCATGAAACCTACGATGGTATTTCCTTGTGCAGTAAGACCAAACAGGTCGCTTCCGGACGTTTCGGTGTAACCACTGAATACTTGGTGAATGCCGAAGAAATCCAGATTAAGGTAGCGCAGGGTGCTAAACCGGGTGAAGGTGGACAGCTTCCGGGATTCAAGGTGAATGAAGTCATTGCCAAGACGCGTCATTCTATTCCGGGTATTTCGTTGATTTCGCCTCCCCCTCATCACGATATTTATTCAATTGAAGACTTGGCTCAGCTGATATTCGATTTGAAGAACGTGAATCCGAAAGCCAAAATCAGTGTGAAACTGGTAGCTGAAAGTGGTATTGGTACCATTGCAGCCGGTGTGGCAAAAGCAAAGGCTGATTTGATTGTCATTTCAGGAGCAGAAGGTGGAACAGGAGCTTCTCCGGCCTCTTCCATGCGTTATGCCGGTATTTCTCCGGAAATCGGTCTGAGCGAGACACAGCAGACACTGGTACTCAACGGACTCCGTGGTCAGGTACGTTTGCAGACTGACGGACAGTTGAAGACTGGACGTGACATCATCAGCATGGCTTTGCTGGGAGCAGAAGAGTTTGGATTCGGAACTTCTGTATTGATTGTTTTGGGATGTGTCATGATGCGTAAATGTCATGCCAATACGTGTCCGGTAGGTGTGGCTACGCAGGATCCGCAGTTGCGAGCACATTTCCGCGGACATTACCGTTATGTAGTCAACTTCTTCCGTTTCCTGGCACAAGAGGTACGTGAATACCTGGCAGAGATGGGATTCTCCCGTCTGGAAGACATTGTAGGACGTACGGATTTGATTGAAATACGTCCGACAACTCATGAAAAGGCTTCATTGCTCGATTTCAGTAAATTGTTGCACAAAGTCGATAACGGAGCGGCTTTACATAATGTAACGGAACAGCGTCATGAGATAGAGCACGTGAAGGATGTCAGCATGCTGGCTGCTGCACGCGAAGCACTGGAAAACCGTAAGGAGGTATCGTTGGAATATGCCATATCCAATACCGACCGTTCGGTAGGAGCCATGCTTTCTGGAGCCGTAGCTGCCAAGTATGGACAGGCTGGATTGCCCGCACAGACCATCCAGGTGAAGTTCAAAGGTTCAGCCGGACAGAGTTTCGGTGCTTTCCTTCCGCATGGGGTCAGCTTCAAGCTGGAAGGTGAAGCGAACGACTACTTGGGTAAGGGTTTGAGTGGAGGACATATTTCGGTACAGCCTCCGGTAAGAAGCAATTTCTTGGCCGAAAACAACGTAATCGCAGGTAATACGTTGCTGTATGGCGCCACAAGTGGAGAGGTTTATATCAATGGTTGCGTAGGTGAGCGTTTTGCTGTACGTAACTCCGGAGCCATTGCAGTAGTAGAAGGAGTAGGCGACCATTGCTGTGAGTACATGACCGGCGGACGAGTAGTCGTACTGGGTAAGACCGGACGTAACTTTGCTGCAGGTATGAGTGGGGGAGTTGCTTACGTATGGGATAAAGACCGTAACTTCGATTACTTCTGTAACATGGAAATGGTAGAGCTTTCTCTGTTGGAAGATGCTACAGCCCGCAAGGAACTGCATGAACTGGTTCGTCAGCATTATCTATACACCGGTTCTCAACTGGCACGTACGATGTTGGATAACTGGAGCCGTTATGTGGAAGAATTTATTCAGGTAACTCCGATTGAATACAAGAAAGTGCTGGCTGAAGAGCAGATGCGCAAACTGCAGCAGAAGATAGCCGAAGTACAGCGTGATTATTGATTAATTGTTGAACAGTAAAAAACTAGATATATGGGAAATCCAAAAGCATTTCTGACCGTTCCCAGACAAGAGGCCGGATACCGTCCGGTACACGACCGTATCATGGACTTCAGTGAAGTGGAACAGACGTTGAACACAAGCGAGCGAAAGCTCCAGGCATCGCGGTGTATGGACTGTGGGGTACCTTTCTGCCATTGGGCATGTCCATTGGGTAATCGTCCTCCGGAGTTCCAGGATGCCATGTACAAGGGAAAATGGAAAGAAGCTTATGAGATACTTACCGGAACCAATGACTTTCCGGAGTTTACCGGCCGTATATGTCCGGCATTGTGTGAAAAGAGTTGTGTGTTGAAGTTGAGTATGGATGCACCGGTAACCATTCGTGAAGATGAAGCTGCCATCATTGAAGCTGCCTTTCGTGAAGGGTATGTACAGGCTCGTCAATATGAACGAAACGGAAAATCTGTGGCTGTCATCGGTTCCGGACCTGCAGGACTGGCTGCCGCCAATCAGTTGAACCGCAGAGGATATGCGGTGACGGTGTTCGAAAAACTGGAATACGTGGGAGGCTTGTTGCGGTTTGGTATTCCGAATTTTAAACTCAGCAAGTCGGTAATCGATCGCCGTGTGGCAGTGATGGAAGCAGAAGGAATCACTTTCAAGGTCAATGCCGATATTGACGTGACAAATCTTCCCGAAGGATTTGATGCATACTGCATTTGTACGGGTACGCCGCAGGCACGCGATTTGAATATCCCCGGACGTGAACTGAAAGGTATCCATTTTGCTATGGAGATGTTGGCGCAGCAGAACCGCGTGCTGGCCGGGCAGCACATTCCAGAGGAGGAACGCATCACGGCAAAAGGTAAGCATGTGCTGGTAATTGGAGGTGGAGATACGGGTAGTGACTGTATCGGAACAAGTAACCGTCAGGGAGCACTCAGTGTAACGCAGATTGAAATTATGCCGAAGCCTCCTGTAGGTCATAATCCGAATACTCCGTGGCCGCAGTGGCCGGTGGTTCTCAAAACCAGCAGCAGTCATGAAGAAGGATGCATACGTCGGTGGAGTTTGACCTCCAACCGCTTCTTGGAAGAAGACGGGAAAGTGTGCGGTGTAGAAGTGGAAGAAGTGGAATGGACTCCGGGAGCCGAAGGAGAACGTCCGGTGATGAAGCCGACTGGGAAGAAAGAAATCCTGAAAGCCGATTTGGTATTGCTGGCGATGGGATTCCTTCGTCCGGTACAACCTGAATTCCCGGCAAATGTTTTTGTGGCCGGTGATGCAGCTACCGGAGCCAGTCTGGTTGTGAAGTGCATTGCAGGCGGTCGGAAGGCCGCAGCCGACATTGATGCATATTTAAGCCGAAAATAATTGATTACATACAAAATATAAATACAACTTTACGATTATGTGTGGCATTGCAGCTATTTTAAATATCAGAAAACAGACTCCAGAGTTACGTGAAAAAGCATTGGCCATGGCTCGAAAGATTCGTCATCGTGGTCCCGACTGGAGTGGAATTTATTGTGGGGAATCGGCTATCTTAGCGCATGAACGTTTGTCGATTGTAGACCCGCAGAGTGGCGGACAGCCATTGTACTCACCCGATAAGAAAGTGGTACTGGCCGTGAACGGCGAAATCTACAATCATCGTGAGATTCGTAAGGAATATGCCGGAAAATATGATTTCCAGACAGGAAGTGACTGTGAAGTAATCTTGGCACTTTATCAAGAATACGGAATACATTTTCTGGAAAAGCTGAATGGTATTTTTGCTTTCGTGCTGTATGATTCAGAAAAAGATGAGTTTCTCATAGCCCGCGACCCTATCGGTGTGATTCCACTTTATATTGGCTATGACAGCGATGGCAAAGTCTATTGTGCCAGTGAGCTGAAAGCATTGGAAGGTTTTTGTGAACGCTATGAACCCTTTTTACCCGGACATTGTTATTATAGCAAGGACGGGAAGATGACCCGCTGGTACGTTCGCGACTGGACTCGGTATGAGGCAGTAGCTGATGCTCCGGCATCGGTAAGCGCTTTGCGGGAGGGCTTGGAAAAAGCCGTACGTGAGCAACTGATGAGTGATGTACCTTACGGTGTATTGCTTTCAGGAGGGCTGGACAGCTCGGTCATTTCTGCCATTGCCAAGCGTTATGCAGCCCGTCGTGTGGAAACGGATGGAAAGATGGCGGCATGGTGGCCTCAGCTTCATTCCTTTGCCATTGGTCTGGAGGGAGCCCCCGATTTGGTCAAGGCACGTGAAGTGGCTGATTTCATCGGTACCGTGCACCATGAAATTCATTACACCATTCAGGAAGGTCTCGACGCACTTCGCGATGTGATTTATTACATTGAGACTTACGATGTAACGACAGTTCGAGCTTCTACACCTATGTACTTGCTGGCTCGTGTCATCAAGAGTATGGGTATCAAGATGGTGCTTAGCGGAGAAGGTGCAGATGAGATTTTTGGTGGTTATCTGTATTTCCACAAGGCTCCCGATGCACGGGCTTTCCATGAAGAAACTGTGCGTAAATTGTCCAAACTTTATTTGTATGATTGCTTGCGGGCCAATAAATCATTGGCTGCCTGGGGAGTAGAAGGACGTGTGCCGTTCCTTGACAAGGAATTCTTGGATGTGGCCATGCGGTTGAACCCGGAAGCCAAGATGTGTCCCGGAAAAACCATCGAAAAGAAAATCGTACGCGAAGCTTTTGCCGACTTGTTGCCTGAAAGCGTGGCATGGCGTCAGAAGGAACAGTTCAGTGACGGTGTGGGATACAGCTGGATTGATACGCTGAAGGAATTTACGGCAAAAGAGGTATCCGACGAACAGATGGCGCATGCGGCTGAACGTTTCCCGGTGAATCCTCCCCGTAACAAGGAAGAGTATTACTACCGCTCTATCTTTGAGGAGCATTTCCCGAGTGAAAGTGCGGCTAAGAGTGTTCCCAGTGTACCGAGTGTGGCTTGTTCTACAGCTGAGGCACTGGCTTGGGATAAAGCTTTCCAGCATATCAATGAGCCGAGCGGACGTGCGATAACCGATGTACATGAAGAGGGATACAAAAACTAAACTGATTATCAGATATGAAAATAGAATTTACAAAAATGCATGGTCTGGGTAATGATTACATCTATGTGAATACGATGAAATACCCGCTGACTAATCCGGAAGAAAAGTCTATAGCCTGGAGTCGTCCTCATACGGGGATAGGCAGTGACGGACTGGTGCTGATTGGCGATTCGGACAAGGCTGATTTCAGCATGCGTATTTTTAACGCGGACGGTTCTGAGGCCAAGATGTGCGGAAATGCCAGTCGCTGTATCGGGAAGTATTTGTATGAATATGGACTGACTACGAAGACGGATATTCTGTTGGATACGCTTTCCGGTATCAAGGAACTGCATTTGCAGGTGAAGGAGGGAAAGGTAGAGTCTGTTCGGGTGGATATGGGAATTCCTGCCGATATTCACTGGGTGGATTTGGGCGATGCTTATCCCTTCCAGAAAGGAGTGGCCGTGTCAATGGGAAACCCTCATCTGGTTATTTTTGTAGATAAAATGGAGGAGGTAGCTCTTGCTGAAGTAGGACCAGTACTTGAACGTCATCCACTTTTCCCGGATCGGGTAAATGTGGAGTTCGCTCAGGTATTGGACAAAGAAAACATACGCATGCGGGTATGGGAAAGAGGATCCGGTATCACACAAGCTTGTGGTACGGGAGCATGTGCTACCGCTGTGGCAGCAGCTTTTTCCGGACAATGCGGCTCCCACGCAACAGTCTGTATGGATGGAGGTGACCTGACCATCGACTGGGCGGGAGAGGGACAGCATTTGTATATGACAGGCCCCGCAGTGAAAGTATTTGACGGAACAATCGAATTAAAAGAGTAAGACAAGATATATATGATACAAGTAAACGATAATTTCATCAAGTTGCCCGGAAACTATCTGTTTTCGAGCATTGCTAAGAAAGTGAATGCCTTTAAATCGGCTCATCCGGAGGCTGCACTTATTCGATTAGGAATTGGCGACGTGACTCGTCCGCTTCCACCGGCTTCTATCAAAGCCATGCACCGTGCGGTAGACGAACTGGCCGATGCCGGAACCTTTCATGGGTACGGTCCTGAACAAGGATATGATTTCTTGATTCAGGCCATTCTGGAACATGATTACCGTTCGCGTGGAGTAGAATTGCGTCCGACAGAAATTTTTGTGAGTGACGGAGCTAAAAGTGACACTGGTAATTTTGGAGATATTTTAGGCACAGGCAATAAAGTTGCAGTAACAGACCCCGTGTATCCGGTGTATATTGACAGTAACGTCATGGCCGGGAGAGCTGGAGAACTTCAGTCAAACGGGCAATGGAACCGTTTGACTTACCTGCCTTGTACGGCAGAAAACCATTTTATCCCTTCTCTCCCCCAGGAGCCGGTAGACATGATTTATTTGTGTTATCCGAACAATCCTACGGGAACAACGCTGACGAAAGCCGAATTGCAGAAGTGGGTAGATTATGCTCTGGCACATAAGGCACTGATACTATATGATGCGGCTTATGAGGCTTACATTCACGAAAGTGATGTGCCACATTCTATTTATGAGATAGAAGGAGCCCGCTCTTGCGCCGTTGAATTCCGCAGCTTCTCCAAGACAGCCGGTTTTACCGGAGTGCGTTGCGGTTATACCGTAGTGCCGGAAGAAGTGAAAGCCATGACGGCTTCGGGCGAGCAAGTAGCTTTGAATCATTTATGGAACCGTCGGCAGTGTACGAAGTTCAATGGTACCAGCTATATCACCCAGCGAGGGGCAGAGGCCATCTATACCGCCGAAGGACAAGCTGAGATTAAGGAAACCATAGCCTATTATATGGAGAATGCCCGTCTGATGCGTGAAGGATTGCATGCTGCTGGATTTACACTTTATGGAGGAGTGAATGCGCCTTATATTTGGGTAAAGGCACCCGAAGGACTGGATTCATGGAGCTTCTTTGAAATGTTGCTTCACGAAGTCAATGTGGTAGGAACTCCGGGAGTAGGATTTGGACCAAGCGGAGAAGGATTCCTGCGACTGACAGCCTTTGGCAAACGTGAGGATTGCCAGGAAGCTATGAATAGAATAAAAAACTGGGCCGGACGTTAATCCGACTCAGTTTTTAAAACCGCCAGCCTATCCCGATCGAGAGTGAATGAAAAAATGGGCGCTTCTTTCCGAGGTTCAGCATGTTTCCGTCGAAAACGGTTTCCCGGACGCCCGAGTAAGGGTCAAGGTTAGAGAGGGTGTATCCCAGAGAGATTATCAGACTTTCTTCCATTTCCAGTGAAACGGAAGTTTTCAGCTGAAAGGATAAAGGCTCCGCACGGGAAGTTGTGATTTCTTCATAGTGGTGGGGAGTCCATACACCTGTGGAGTTTGGGAAATAGGCCAGGGTTATATGTTTAGTGGATGGAAACGAACAAGTGATGCCCGGACTGAATGTCAGATACAAGGCATATTCCTGGTCATGTCCTAATATCCACGAAGGCGTGTAGAATTGTGGCGCAATTCTGCATGCGAGGTGGGTGGACAGAACTTTTTCATCGTTCAATTCAAAGCGGAATTTTTTGTCAGCCGAGACTCCGTTGAGATGGATGCCATCCAGACTTTTGCTAAAAAGAAAGCTGACTCCGATGCCGGCATACTTGAAGGGCTGGAAAGTGACAGACGGCTCTACTTCCCATCTGCTGTAATTGTCTAGTGCGCCCTCCAGTTGTATCTTCCAAAGTGGGCGCTTTTCAGTCTGACCGTACACTGACAAGCTACAGATTAGCAAAATGATTACAAAAATTCCTTTCATTTTAAGCTATGTCTTGTTATTTCACCGTTACTTCCTTCTTGTCGTAGAAAACCAGTCTGATTTCTCCTTTGGCGGGAGCGTCATTGTCTTTGGTTTCCAGTTTCAGGATGCGTTTCAGCGTAAGCATATATTTGCCTTTCGGCACATTCTTAAACGAAACTCCGTCACGGCTTTCGTTCAATGCTCCATAATAAGCGGTATATTCTTCCAAATGTGAGGGGTTGTCCAGCGTGGCCTCCAGTTCTTCATTGGACGCGATTTTCTCACCCTTCCATCCAATCACTTCCTGATTGGCAATCGTGGTAAGTTCCGAAGGAATATGTATTTCATTAATCCATTCCTTGTAGGCATAATTGGTCAGCATACGGGTTTCTTGCTGCTGTTTGCGTTGGAACACGAATGAGACTTGTTCGTCTTTTCCGAGTGCCAGTGAATAGGAATAACCGAATATTGTATTTCCATCAAAATAATGGTATTCCATCTCTTTGCCATTGGCCATGATGGATGCTCCGCCTGTCAGTTTGATTTCTTTCAGGGGTACGTCTTTCTCTGGAGAGAAACGGGCGTAGGTCAGGGTAGGCTGTGAATCAGAAAAAGCTACCAGGTAGCTTTGATAAATAGCTATATTATCGGGTAGATTTTCTGAATTTTCTTCACTGCAAGATACAGTGAAGAAAATCAATAAGCCGTACATCATCCCATAAAGTAGTTGTTTCACTTTCATGAGTCGCGTATGTTTAAATAGATTTACGGCTGCAAAGGTAAAGTGAACAGATGGAAGTCAGGGAAAAATCTGATGTACACAAGTAAAATTTAATCTATTGGAAATTAGATAGTTGATAATTTTTATGATGTACATGACACTTAAAATGCGGTGATAAACTCGTCAAAACTGCTGTTTTCGATGTGCATTTTCTCCTTCAGTCTCATTTTCCGGCGCGAGATACTTCCTTTGGCAATATGGTAAATTTCGGATAGTAACGACATGGGGAGATCCATCTTTACCAGACAGCAGAAGCGAAGTTCCTCTTCCGTAAGTTGTGGGTAACACTCCTTCAGTCGTCTGGTAAATCCGTCGAAGCAAGTGTCTGTGTTCTGCTGAATAATGTCCCATTCCTCTTCCGTCAGGTGAAGCGCACCTTGCGAGTTCCTTTTCCGCAACAGAGAAGGAAGCGTGATGGCATTCAGTTGCCGGTAGTATGCTACGCTTTTATTCAGCCGGTCAATTTCCTGCTGCTTCAATTTCTCCTGTTCGTGAGCCAGTGCCACTTCCGCTTCTTTCCTTTTCAGCGTTTCTTCCATGCGCATCCACTGGGTAGCCTTTAGTTCTTCTGTCAGCTTTTGCTTGTGCACGCGGATGCGATGAAGAAGTAAAAGTAGGATAAGAATCACCACGCCTAAGGTGACCGCAATCCGGTAGAAAACCAGTTTGTGGTGCGCTGCCTGCATCTCCGCTTTGTTGGCTCGTTCGCGTTGCAACTTGTATTCGTGCATATCCTGTATTTTTTCGATGACCATTTCCTTTCGTTCGGCATTCAGCGAATCACGCGACAGAATGTATCTTCGCATGTAGATGTTTTCCAGCTTCTCATTCTGTTTCTTTCCGTACATTTCGAACAGACGACGGTAAGCTTCCGTGCGTCGTTTTAAGGATGCATCAGACAAAAAAGGTAGGATATGATGCGTGGCCGAGTCAGCTTGCAGAAGAGAGGCAAAAATGTAGCCCTTCTGAAGATGTAAGGCGGCAGTTTCCTTTCTTGGCAACTTTTGGCAGATGGCATTATTGATGTAATGGAAGGCACTGTCTGTCTGTCCTTGTTCCAAATAAATGCGGGAAAGGTAAAGTTCACTTTGTGCGATGGAGACCGGAGTGCCGGAAGGCATATAGGCAAGTGCTTTTTGGAAGAATTCTTTGGCTTTTTCCGGTTGATGCGACAGGTAAAGCATGGCTTTCTCCTGCCATAAGTTTGCGTATACGGACGAGTCGTTCAGGCATTGAGCGATGTTTTCCGCAGCATCTAAGAAATGAGCTTCTTCCTGATTCTCTCCTTTAAAACGGCTGATGCGCGCCTGTTCAAGAAAAATCCTGAACTGCAACAGGCTATCGGTATGAGTATTTATTTCTGTAGATTCAGGGGAAGGTGTTTCAGTTGGGGAGGTGCACGAGAAAACGTATACTCCCATGGCGAGTATCCCTATAATGATGAAATAGCGGAGTACAGACATAGGTTAGTCAGGTTAGTTAGTTTGGGACGAAGATACTAAAAAACAGCCTTTATAATGTATATTTTCTGAATAAATAAAGAAAATTTGGGGCTTTTTAAGCACAGGGGAAAAACGTACTTACGTTTGATAGAAAACACAAGTGCGTTTGGATTCAAACGCAAGTACGTTTTACTTAAAACGCTTAGGCGTTTGAGTTGAAATGTACTTGCGTTTTTTTGAGGGGTGAAGTGTACTGAAAATAGTTGTTAGTTTGAAGATTAATTCCTGACTAAGTTGACAAGTCAATATGTGAGGATTTAGACAGAGTAAATTATATCATAATTCTGTGCATTATCAGTAGATTTACACCCCCAATTATAAAACCAATAAATGCATAAAAAACTAATAATTGAAATGGTAATATATGGATGGTATTGTATATAGCCCAAATACAATATGGAAGACAGCATAAGGTTGTTACAATTGCAGGTATATATTTTTGCCAAATGATAAATTGCAATAAATGGATGAGGAGATGTAAGCTGAATGCCGCAAGACAACAATACCAGTAGATGATTTGTCCCGTATATATACTGATAGTACAACATATAGACACAATAATAAATTCTTCGGCAACAATTATAGAAAATTTACGTGTATCAATCTTTGATACTTTCTTTATTATTGGGTATAAATGGGGGAATCGTTGAGTTAATTTGATTTGGTTATGATTTATCCATTTTTGTATCATGATTATTTCTTCAAACTCATGTATCATGAAAAAGATTGGAAAAAGGAATATTGTAATTATGAAATCATTCATGTTGTCTGTTCTTATTAAATTCTATATTATTGATTCGTTTGCAAAAAGAAATCAAATATCTTTTTTAGCTAATCGTATATGATGGACATTTCTTATCGCAGCCAGTTATTAATTTTTTGTTCGTTTGCCTATGCAAGAAGTGAAAGTTATAGTATTAATAAAGTGTAATTTGTTTGATTCTCATGATGTTTAAAAGTTAGTTTGATAAAATACAAAAATATAAAAATATGGATAGGAGTCATCATTAAAAGAATTCATTTTTCATTTGTTATTCTATCTCTTATTTTTTAGATTTGCCGTTATAGTGTAGGAAATAGTAAAACGAAATGGAACATTTGCAGGATAGGCTGTCCAAATGGCAGGTAATGGCTTTGTCTCGCGAGTTGCATCATGATGAGGCTGGTATCAGTAAGATGTGTGACCTTATGCTTTATGCGGAAGATGCACAGTCGGCATACAATGCGGCATGGATACTGTATCATTTACCGGCAGAAGACAAAAGACTTTATGTCTCTTCCTTTTATGATAAGATTGCAGACTGGGCAATGGAGTCTTGTTTACATATACGTCGGGGACTTGTTCTATCTATTTTGATAGACTTGTCTACGAAGCAGAACTTCAGGACGGACTTGTTTGATTTTTGTCTTGCCCGTGCTGTCGACAAGAAGGAATCGGACAGCAGCCGCTCGATGATGATAAAACTGGCTGCAAAAATGTGCCGGTTTGTTCCGGAGCTGGCACATGAACTGGCGGCCTGTCTTGATATGCTGGAATACGAAATGACGCCAAGCATCGTAGCAGCCAGGAGAAATGCAATGAAAGTAGTCGAATTGCTGAGAAAGAAAAATGACGAATTAAAAAATAAGATATGACTAACAATCAGGAAAAATCATCTTTACGAAAAATCCCTAACGTAGGTTCACAGACTGAACAAGACCTGATAGCCATGGGGTATACCTCTGTCGAATCGCTGAAAGGAAAGAAAGCAGAGGATTTGTATGAGGAGGAATGCCGTTTGCGTGGGTGTACGATAGACCGCTGCCAGCTTTATCTGTACCGGGCTTTAGAGTATTTCGTTCATACAGAAAACCCGGATAGAGAGAAATGTAAATGGTGGTATTGGAAAGATGATTATTTTTATCCCTCTCCGTGTGGAGCAAGGTGTGTGGACTGTGCGTCATTTCCAAAGGAATGCAATGGATGCAGAAAGATAAAAGGCAAGGTGTTCTGGCTTCAGTATACAGGCGATGCGGTATGTCCCATCTGGAAATGCTGTAAGGAACAAAAGCGGGAAAATTGTGGAGGATGTCCGGATTTACCTTGTGGTCGTTTTATGAAAGACCCTTCCATTTCGGATGAGGAAAATGAAGCTAATTTGAAAAAGATGATAGCTAATCTTGCAATGTATAAAAAATAAAATATACCGCACATAATTATGGAAACAGAAAGACTGATACTCAGACCGTGGCGTGAGGAAGATGCCCTTTCGCTCTATAAATATGCCAAGAACCCGGCTGTAGGCCCGATTGCCGGTTGGCCACCGCACACATCTGTAGAAAACAGCCGAGAGGTGATACGTGATATTCTTTCAGCACCGGAAACTTATGCGGTAGTGTTGAAAGAAACCAATGAACCTGTTGGCAGTGTGGGCATTATGTTTGGAGACAGCGTACACAGCGCTGACATGCAGGAAGGAGATGCAGAGATTGGTTATTGGATTGGAGTTCCTCATTGGGGAAAGGGGCTGATTCCGGAGGCCGTCAATCGCCTGTTGAGGCGTTGTTTTGAGGAACTGGGAGTAAAACGAGTGTGGTGTGGTTATTATGACGGGAATACCAAATCTCGCCGAGTAATGGATAAATGTGGTTTCAAGTTTCATCATACGGAAGAGGGCAAACTTTCTCCATTGGGTGATGTGCGAACAGAACATTTTACTTTGTTGACGAAAGAAGATTTTTTTAAGGACAGTTGTAAAGAAACAAAGCTTGTTTATGCTTTACGTCCGCTCAAAGAAAAAGACATTTCGGAAATGCAGCACTTGTTCCGTTCTACAGTGCTTAATGTGAATTTGAGGGACTATACAAAAGAAGAGGTAGCAGACTGGGCTTCTTGTGGTGATGACTTGTTGCACTGGAAAGAACTTTTGTCTCAACATCATTTTATTGGGGCTTTTGATGAACAAGGCAAGATGGCTGGTTTTTCTTCTATGAATAAAGGTGGGTATTTACATTCCATGTTTGTACACAAGGACATGCAGGGCAGGGGAGTAGCTACTCAGTTGCTTTCGGAAGTAGAGAAGATGGCCAAAGCGTATGGAGTTACTGAAATTACCTTGGAGGTTAGTCTGACTGCAAAACCGTTCTTTGAACAAAAGGGCTACAAGGTGGTTAAGTCACAAAAGTGCAGAGCCAATCAGCTGGAACTGACAAATTTCGTCATGTGCAAGCGGCTTTTTTAGTTTATCAGACTACTTTTGTGGTTATAAGTGTGTTGAGCTTATTTCATGTTGAAGCTTTTTTAAGAAGTGAGCAGCATGAGCTCCGTCCATTTGTGTATGATGAAACTGAAATGACACGGTCAGGTGTATTCTGAAAAAACGTTTTTTGAATTTTCCCCATATCAGGAATGGATTATTGAAAATACCGCTGTACATGCCAACAGCACCGTCTATCTCATAGTTTACGAGTGCAGAAGTACCAATAACCATGCTTTCCGTTAAATCGTGGTTCTGACAGGTTTCGGCCACTTGTTTGGTTAGCTGGAGATAGTTGTGATTAAACTGATTCAGGTCTTCAGAAAAAGGTATGTCGCAGGAGCTTACCTCTCCATTCTTGTTTGCTACAATTGTATTAACAGCGATTGTGTCATATTGCATCAGCTTTTTGCCAACTGGAAGCATATAGAATTCCTTGATGCCGGAAGCTGCTTTACCGATGCACCAGCACATCAGCATGTTCAGTTTTAGGCCTTTCTTTTTACTGATTCTTGCAAGATTGGTTATATCAAGTGTCTTGAAAAATGTGACCATTGGCATAGGGGCTTGCATCCACATTTTGTATGCGTATGCACGTGTCGTTAAGGCGGGGTTTATTTCTTTCATTTTTGTGTGTACTTTAAATTAGAGCACAAAAATAAAACAGGCCTTTGATTACGGATAGAATAAAAGAGACATTATATTGGAGTAGTAAATAAATCGGAATATGGCTCGCATATTTTTATCAGTGATAAGGGGGTATATCTGCTTAATTCCCTGAATTCTCTTATGAAATGCGATTGGTCTGAATAACCGCATTGATAGGCTATCTGGGTTTGACTGATATTTTCAGTCTGATTCTGCATAAGCTTAAGGGACTTCTGAAAACGTACGATTCGTGCATATTCTTTCGGATTCATCCCGACTGTCGTAAAAAATATGCGTTCAAATTGTTTCTTGCTCAAGCAGGCAATAGATGCCAGTTCTGAGATTGGAGTATTGGGAGTAGAATACATTTGATGAACGACTGCCGCAATCCGGTTTATATCCACTTCACGTTTTGTGGTAGAGTTGGTTCTTAGTTGTGAGAATAACCATTGTTCGATAAGACTTATACAGAGGTCATTATCGTCACAATCAAAAACTCTCGTCGCAAGACAATTTAATTTCTTGTTCTCCAGTCCATAACCGGAGACTTCCTGATTGTAGAATACAGAAATGGGAATGTTAAGAAAAGCACTCATGGCGTAAGGATGAAATACAACTACAATCATTTCGACACTATCTTCTGCACTGATATGGGATGAGAAATTTACCTGTCCACTAATAGTCAGTCGATCCTGCTTCGTGTTTAATTCCGGAATATATAACGCTGATTTCTTATGAAATATGAGTTGAGGGCAACCGATTGGGAAGGTGTAAGTCTTTATCGGCTGATTACTTTCAAATACCCAATAATATCTGACGTAATCTTGTAATAATTGGCATGGTTTGTAAAATTTGAATCCCTTTGTCATAGTTTTTCAGTATTCAGTTAGATAATGTACAAAGATATTTCGTTATTTTTGAATTCTGAAAATAATAATTAATCTTGAAAGATATGAATTTGTAAGGCGTAAATTGAAACAACAAGCGATGGAAATACATAATTTGCTGGATGCTAAATCAAGAGCCGAATTGCGTGAATGGCTCATGCAAAACCATAAAAAGGAAACAGAATGCTGGGTAGTAGTGAAGCGTGGAAGGCCTGTAGATGATGATACGTTCTGGTACATTGATGCTGTAGAAGAAGCGCTGTGCTTCGGCTGGATAGACAGCACTACAAAGAAAATGGCGGATGGCGTAACAGTCCAAAAACTTTGCCCACGAAAGCCACGAAGCAATTGGTCGGAGCTCAACAAGGAAAGATGTCGCAGAATGGAACGGTTGGGGCTGATGACCGATGCTGGAAGAGCCGTTCTGCCGGACATGTCACCGCAAGGTTTTACCATAGATAAGGATATATTGCAAAGATTACAATCCGATTCTGTAGTATGGAACAATTTCTGTCAGTTACCGGATTTATATAAACGGGTAAGAATTGATACTATCCAAATTAAGAGAAGTCAGCCAAAACTTTTTGAAAGCCGCTTGAATAAGTTTATAGAGAATACGCGAAAAGGGCTTCTCTACGGGGAATGGAATGATAATGGGAGATTATAAGAATACAGAAAGTATTAATCTGTCTCTATTTTCACTACCTTTGTGACATAGATGCTAAAAATAAAGATTGTTCAACACTATGAAATGGCAAGTGTGCATATAGCTGTGCATAATAATAGCATTCTCAATACAGGCTATTAATAATATATAGGCTTGTGATATAAGTCTATATCTCTCTATTTTGCCATTATATCAAATTATTACATTATAAATAAGTTGTGTCATCGGTTGACATGACTTGTAGTATTTTATCATGTTGAACAATGAATTATACGTATAAAAATATATGGCTCATCAACTTTCCGGTTATGATGAGCATTCTTATCGAACAACTTATAAATATAACTGATGCCATTTTCTTAGGTCATGTAGGTGAAATAGAATTAGGAGCATGTGCACTTGCCGGAATCTGGTATCTTACCATTTACATGCTCGGCTTCGGATTCAGTTTGGGGTTGCAGGTGGTAATTGCACGGCGTAATGGTGAGCGGCATTATCAAGAAACTGGTAAGACTTTCTTTCAGGGATTGCTTTTCATGGTGGGTTTGGCAGTTTTGTTGTGTACTATTTCGAAAGTTTTTTCACCCATGAAGTATATTCTGCGGTTATTAACTATTTGGACTGGCGCATTTGGGGGTTGATGTTTTCTTTTCCATTTCTTGCGTTACGGTCTTTCCTGGTCGGTATCACACTAACAAAGCCTTTGAACACAGCTGCCTTTACTGCCGTATTGGTGAATATACCTTGTAATTGGCTTCTTATATTTCATTTCGATATGGGAATAGCTGGTGCTGCAATAGCATCTTCATTTGCCGAATTATGCTCATTGGTAATATTGTCTATCCATGTTTTACGAAAAATGGACAGAAAGGTTTATGGCCTGAACTGGCAGTAGTTTGATAAAAATATATTGCGCCATGTCTGTCAAGTTTCTATTTGGAGTATGTTCAACCCGTTTATAGGGGTGGCTTCATGGTTTGCTTTCTTCGTAGCCATTGAACACTTGGGAGAGATTGAGTTGGCGGCAACGAATGTCATACGTAGTATATCTACTCTGTTTTTTGTGATAGTTAATTCATTGGCGGCAACTACCGGTTCATTGGTTAGTAATCTGTTGGGAGCAAGACAAAAGCATCTGGTTATCCCATTATGTAACAGAATTATTCGTTTAGGATATGCTATAGGTTTCCCCCTTATTGTTCTTTGTATTATTTTCAGCAATTATATTTTTTATATTTATTCAGGAAATGGAAACTTAATACAGATGGCTCGTTTACCGTTTATAGTAGCCCTGTTGAATTATGCTTTTGCCTTACCTGGTTATGTACATATGAATGCTGTAACCGGAACCGGTGCTACGCGTATTACTTTCATATTTCAGACTGTAACTATTGTAGCTTATCAGATTTATTTATGGTCAATAAGCTATTTCAGTACATCTCTTTCTGTATATTGGACCGCTGAATATTTATATGTGATATTACTTGGACTACTTGCTGTTATCTATCTCAAAAACAAGAACTATTAAAAGTTTGAATTCTATGACTTCGCGTCACCCTTTTAGAGTGATGCGAAGTCAGAAAACTATCTATCAACGTATTGTAAAATTAATGTTTTGATATGATGAGGTCAGGAATTGATTTTAAATTACATGGAATCCTTGTCGGAAAGTGTTGACGGATTGGATTTCATCTAATACTCTTTAAGACCGTATTGGGCACCGTAAAGCCGCAGTGCGTCATGAACCGCCTCCTTCCCGAATTGTTGTATCATATCTTCCAGGTCGTATTTTAGTGCTTTATCGTCATGAGGGGTGAGACACATGACGCGCGACTCCATGTCGCAGTAACCAGGTAGCCTGAGGAACATCCCTTGCGTAGATTGACCGTGCAGTGACCACGCCGTTATCGGATACCGGAACGAGGTCGCTTCGCAGAACATATAGGCCATATCCTTTACGTTGGAGATGTCCCAGCGGTTGAGTGGCTGATTGAAGCTTTTCGCTTCGTTGAACATACAGTACATATTCTGTACGTTCGAGACATTCCAATCGTTCAGCGGCTGGTTGAAGCTCGACGCTTTGGAGAACATCTCGCGCATATCCTGCACATTTGAGACGTCCCAGTCGTTCAGCGGCTGATTGAAGCTCGACGCTTCGCAGAACATTTCACGCATGTTTTGTACGTTCGAGACATTCCAATCGTTCAGAGGTTGGTTAAATGCTGATGCGCGAACGAACATCTCTCTCATATTTGTGACGGCTGATACGTTCCATGCACCGACAGACTGGTTAAAGCTCTTTGCCATATCGAACATGTAGCACATGTCAGTAACGCTGGAGACATCCCACGAGTTCAGATTCTGATTGAAAGAGAAGGCACGGTAGAACATGTACTTCATACTGTGAACTTTTGAAACGTTCCAGCCATCGAGCGGCTGGTTGAAGTGCTCTGCGCAGGAGAACATGTTGCTCATGTCTGTTACGCTGATCACGTTCCATTTCCGTAAAGGCTGGTTAAAGCGTTCGGCTTCGTTGAACATGAAACTCATATCCGTAACAGATGACACGTCCCAGGCTTCAAGTGGCTTATTAAATCTGTGTGCTCCTTCGAACATGTGGGACATATCCCGTACGTTAGAGACATCCCAGCTACTTATGTCGTGGTTGAAATAGATTGCACCTGCAAACATGTGTTTCATCGTTACGACATTTGATGTATCCCACGTCTCGATACCGGTGAAGTTACTGCGCTTAGACTTTCGGAAGAGGCCTTCCATGTCGGTTATCAGAGATGTGTCGATATTGGCGAGCGGCATTTTTGTACCCATGTCCAGAAGTTCTATCAGCTCGCGTTTGGAGCGGGGTTTGTACTTCATGTCTCCTACATTGGGGCGGACGGAACCTATCAGCTCCGGATGGGCCGCTTCAAGTTCGCGCATATATTCCGCGGTGTGTTCGCTGCCGTAACGTGAAAGTTCCGTGTATACTTTCGCTGGGTCGAGCTTTTCCAGCTTTTCTTTCAGTCTTGCGCGGCAGTTCTTTTTGGTAGCAAGGTGGAAGCAAAGCGTCAACGTCTTGACGTCGGTGAATTTCGGAGCGTACAGGAACATATTGCTTATGTCGCAGAACCGCGGTATCAGCCACATATCGAGCGACTGGCTGAAACTGCGTGCGTTTTTAAACATACGTTCGGCATCTTCTACGCGGCTCACGTTCCAGCGGTCGAGCGGCTGATTGAAGCTTTTCGTGCCGTCGAACATGCGTAACATATACCGCACGTTCGAGACATCCCAATCATTCAGCGGCTGGTTGAAACAGACTGCCCCCTCAAATATCCCTTCCATCCTTATTACGTTCGACGTATTCCACATGCCGATATTCTGATTAAATTTGGTGCAGCCGGCGAACATCCACGCCATTTCACGGACTTCCGATGTATCCCATTTGTTGAGTGGCTGGTTAAACTTCTCGGCTTCGCAGAACATACACGAAATTTTCTGGACCTTTGAGACATCCCAATCATTAAGCGGCTGATTAAAGCTGCTGCAGCAGCCGAACATCGACTCCATATTTGTTACGGATGAAACGTCCCAATCCTCTAATGGCTGATTAAAATTGCTGCAGCCGCAAAAGATGCATTCCATGTTCGTTACGGACGAAACGTCCCAATTTCCTATGGGATGGTTGAAATATTTCGCCCTGAGGAACATTCGCTCCATCGTAGTGACGTGCGATGTGTCCCACGTTTCCAGTCCGTCGAAGTCGGTACGTTTTGAATCGCAGAACAGCCAACTCATATCCGTTATTAGAGATGTATCGATGTCGCCGAGGCAAACAGTCTCATTGTTCACTAACTCCCTCAGTTCTTTCAAACTGCCAGGTTTGTACAATTTATTCATAGTTATGTTCCATATATTTGTAAATATCAATAGAAAAGTACACCATTGGTTAACTGAACAGTGTACTCATAAAAAGATTTTTAAAGGAAGGAAAGAAAGCCGAATTAATCAACTGAATAAATTAAATTTTGAGTTTCTTAACTCAAAAGGACTGTCCGGCTATGATTGTGGAAAGACAAGGCTTTTCGGCTAACAATTCAAAAAGAAAACGCAGAGGCCACGACCTTCGCGGTCGCAGCCTCTCTTTCAAACAACCAATAAGAAATAAGAGATAATCCTTTAGGGGATGGATTATCTGATGAACAGCAGTTCTCTGTATTTGGGTAATGTCCACATCTGATCATCCACAATCAGTTCCAGCTTGTCGATGTGGTAGCGAATCTGTTCCAGCATCGGAGTAATCTTGTCGTGATATTCGATGGCTTTTGCACGTTCGTCTACAATCTTGTTGGCTACTTTTCGGGCTTCTACCATGGTATCTACGTGTTCCTTGATGTAAGAAGTGTGTTCTGCAATCTTACGGATGATAGCCATGTTTTCAGCAGACAGCTTTTCGGCCTCTTCTGTAGGGAAGATTTGCTTCATCTTGTAGACATTGTCAATCAGTTTGCTCTGGTATTCAATGGCTACTGGAACTACGTGGTTCATTACCAGGTCGCCCAAAACGCGGGCCTCAATCTGGATTTTCTTGGTATAGGTTTCCCATTTCACTTCGTTGCGTGCTTCGAGTTCCTTGCGGGTCATGACGCCTGCAGATTCGAACATGCGTACGCTGTCTTCTGTCAGATACTGGTCGAAGATGACCGGACAGCTGGTTTCGCAGTCCAGACCACGGCGTGCAGCTTCTTCTTTCCATTCGTCGCTGTATCCGTTGCCGTCGAAGCGGATGGGTTTGCTAATCTTGATGTATTTACGGATTACCTGGATGATGGCCGAAATCTTCGGTTCACCTTTTTCTATCAGTTCGTCCACTTCTTTCTTGAATTCGGTAAGCTGTTCAGCTACGGCTGTGTTCAGGGCAATCATGGCGCTGGCACAGTTGGCCTCAGAACCTACGGCACGGAATTCAAAGCGGTTGCCGGTGAAGGCAAATGGTGATGTACGGTTACGGTCTGTATTGTCAATCAGCAGTTCCGGAATCTGTGGAATGTCGAGTTTCATACCGTGTTTGCCTCCTAAAGCAATCAGTTCGTCGGTTGAACTGTCTTCCATGTGGTCAAGCACTTTGCTCAACTGGCTGCCTAAGAAGGAAGAGATGATGGCGGGAGGTGCTTCGTTGGCTCCCAGACGGTGTGCGTTGGTAGCGCTCATGATGGAAGCTTTCAGCAATCCGTTGTGGCGGTACACAGCCATCAGGGTGTTGACGATGAACGTGATGAAACGCAGGTTCTCTTCCGGAGTCTTTCCCGGAGCCATCAGCAGGGTACCGGTATCTGTACCGAGTGACCAGTTGTTGTGTTTACCGGAGCCATTGACACCCTTGAACGGTTTTTCGTGCAGCAGTACACGGAAGCCGTGTGTACGGGCTACTTTCCGCATCAATGACATGATGAGCATGTTATGGTCTACGGCCAGGTTACACTCCTCGAAAATCGGAGCCAATTCAAACTGGTTGGGAGCTACCTCGTTATGGCGTGTCTTCACCGGAATACCTAATTCGAGTGCCTGAATTTCAAGGTCTTTCATGAAAGCTGCCACACGGGTAGGAATAGCACCGAAGTAATGGTCTTCCAACTGCTGGTTCTTGGAGGCTTCGTGTCCCATCAGCGTACGTCCTGTCAGCAATAGGTCCGGACGTGCGGCATACAAACCTTCGTCTACCAGGAAGTATTCCTGTTCCCATCCCAAGTAAGCCATCACTTTTTTTACATTCGGGTCGAAATAGTGGCAAACGTCTACTGCCGCTTTGTTGACTGCACGGAGGGCTTTCAGAAGCGGAGCCTTGTAGTCGAGTGATTCACCGGTATAAGCGATAAAGATGGTCGGAATACACAAGGTGTCGTCTACTACGAACACAGGTGATGAAGGATCCCATGCGCTGTATCCGCGAGCCTCGAAGGTGTTACGGATTCCGCCGTTCGGGAAAGATGAAGCATCCGGTTCCTGCTGTACAAGAAGCTTTCCGGAGAACTCTTCCATCATACCACCTTTTCCGTCGTGTTCTACGAATGCATCGTGTTTCTCGGCTGTTCCTTCTGTCAGTGGCTGGAACCAGTGAGTATAATGGGTAGCACCCAGTTCGCTGGCCCATCGTTTCATACCTTCGGCTACGGCATCGGCTATCTGGCGGTCAAGAGCGGCGCCATTATCCATGGCATCAATCAATCGTGCAAATACCGTAGAAGGCAGGTATTTAAACATTTTTTCTCTGTTGAATACATATTTACCGAAGTATTCTCCCGGTCTTTTGTCAGGGGCAGGTACTTCCATGGGTTTAGCCTGGAAGGCCTTTTCTACTACTCTGAATCTTAATGTTGACATGTGACTGTAAATTTTTATTGGTTATTTAATAGTTAGTAGTGAATGTGCTATGTTTAATGGTTGTAAGCCGATTCTCCATGTTCGTAAATATCCAGACCTTCTTCTTCAATTCTGGCAGGAACACGCAGGCCGTGAACTTTGTCGAGGACTTTGAAGATGATGTATCCCATCAATGCGGCCCATCCGCCGACGATGATTACACCAAAAATCTGTGCACCGAGGAATCCGAAGCCGCCTCCGTAAAATGTGCCGCCTTCTACGGCAAACAGACCGGTAAGAATGGTTCCGAGGCTACCGCATACACCGTGTACGGAAGAGGCACCTACAGGGTCGTCAATTTTCAGGCGGTGTTCGATGAATTCTACAGCGAAAATCATGACGGTTCCGCAGATAGCTCCGATAAGAGCGGCTCCCATTGGTGATACCAGGTCACATCCGGCTGTTACACCGACGAGTCCGGCAAGGATACCATTGAGTGTGAGAGAGAGTGACGGTTTACCATATTTAATCCAGCTTACAATCAAGGCAAGGAATCCTCCGGTACAAGCTGCCAGGTTGGTGGTAAGGAACACGTGTGAGATGGCTGTCTGGTCACCGTATCCGGCTGCAGCAAGCTGTGAACCCGGGTTGAAACCGAACCATCCGAACCAGAGGATGAATACACCCAGACAAGCCAGTGTCAGGTTGTGACCGGGGATGGCTTTTGATTTTCCGTCTTTTCCGTATTTGCCCAAACGCGGACCAAGAATGGCGGCGCCGACCAGTGCAATCCATCCACCTACAGAGTGAACCACAGTTGAACCGGCAAAGTCATGGAATGTATAACCGAACACAGACATCATGAATGAATCCGGATCTGCGTTTGAAAGCCATCCTCCTCCCCAGGTCCAGTGACCGGAAACCGGATAGATCAGTACACTGATGGCTATCGTGTAAGCCAGATACATGGAGAATTTGGTACGTTCGGCCATGGCACCTGACACAATAGTAGCAGAAGTGGCACAGAATACGGTCTGGAAGATTAGGAAGCCTTCAATAGGTAATCCGTTCTGAATGATATTGTCCATGGCATCCAAGTCAAAGAGATGTGGAGTACCGAATACATCTCCTACACCGAACATCAGTCCGAAACCGATAAACCAGAACAGAATGGAACCTACCATGAAGTCCACCAGGTTTTTCATCAGGATGTTGGCTGTGTTCTTGCTGCGGGTAAATCCGGCTTCTACCAGGGCAAAGCCCGGCTGCATGAAGAATACCAGCATGGCAGCCAGTAACATCCATACGGTATTAAGTCCGGTAGATAACTCCGCTATCTTGTCAGCGTTGCTAACCTCTTCAGGTACAGAGGTCTGCGCTGTTGTAATCAATGGAAATAGAAGTAAGAATAAGGGTATGAGGAGTTTGCGGTATGCTGCTGTGTGCACACCTTCTGTAAATCGTTTCATAATTTTTACCTTTTAAGAATTAATACCTGAGTTGATATTCCGGGATTATTTTTCCTGTTCCGCATTATAAAGCGAAATATCGCCACGTTCGCCTGTACGGATGCGGATGGAGTCTTCTACGGGGATGATGAAAATGCGTCCGTCACCTATCTCACCGGTATAAGCGGCTTTCATAATGGCCTGTACGGTCTTTTCCACATTCTTTTCCCTCACTACGATGGAAATCAGGATTCGTTCGATGGAACTGGTATCATATACTACCCCACGATAAATACGACCTTCGCGGGTTTTTCCGACACCTCTTACTTCATAGTAGGAGAACCATTCGATGTCGGCGGCCAATAATGCCTCCTTTACTTCTTCGAATTTGGTTCTACGGATGATTGCCTCAATCTTTTTCATAATAAATTGTATTTGTATTTTGTATTGTTTGTTATCCTGTATAATCTTTTTTGCCTCTTGAAATCACTAATCCTATTGATGTTGTATTGTATTTGTATTGTAGTATATCTTTTGGGTTAGAAACTTATGCCAAACACAAAGTAGGCTCCTTCTGTAGCTGGATTCCAAATGGCCTGTGCAAATACGGGAAGCGAGTAGGAATCTGTGATTTTGATTTCCTTGCTGGCTCCGAGGCATATATTTGAAACTTCAAATCCGCTTGCCCCATTGTTGTAGAAACTGGTTTCCCATGGGGTAGCACCTATTTCTGCCGACCAGTCCAGACCACCTAACTTGAAGGGGGCTGCGATGCTGAAGTAGGAAGAATAAGCACGGTCACCGTTTGCTTTTACGCCATCAGCTCCTGCAAAGTTTGTATGCCAGTTCACGGCTAAGGGACCGAAATCGTAACCTACTTGTGCTTCGAACACATGTGAAGTGTTGTGGGCACCATAGTGAAAATACTCAGGACCGCCATCAAACCAATAATCAGTGACAGATACGCTGAATCCTCCTGTACTGTATCCTAAAGTAAGGTCGAATTCCTTGGTATCTTCTTTATCCAGTCCTACAGAACCCCAGCCTGAAAGGGAGAAGCCTTTGTAGGATACGGAAGCAGAAGGTTGGATGCTCACATTTCCTAAATCCTGTCCACGCCAGATGTATCCGCTTACAAGGTCAGCTCCAATATCAGCTTCTACTTTGTCTTGTGCCATTGAAATGACTGGAATGCCTGTCATTAAAAGTAGTGCGATTCCGGTAAGTTGCATTCTTTTCATTGCTTTCGTGTTTTTAGTTAATGTTTAAAACTCTTTACTTTTAGTTGTAATGTCTTTTTGTATTGTATTTAGTTGTATTGTCTTTCTTTTTGTTTTATCGATATGCAAATATACTTTCTTTTAGCTGTTCTTAAGCATAAAAAGGTGTGCTTTCTTCTTTTATATTTTTCGTAGTGCAAAATTACTTGTTTTTACCCTATTTTAGGTTTAAGTTTGAAATATTTTTCATAGATTTTTTGCGAATTTGTTTTTCCGGGAGAAAACTCTCAGAGAAAAAATATTCTTCTTTCGACGGTGAAGAGGAGGAAGTTGGAAATACGGAGCTGTTTTTTCGTATTTTTGTAGGGTTTTAATTGAAAAAAGCATGTTTCCGAACGTATATTTGTTTAATCCGGATTATGATATGGCGATGGCCAATTTCACTCCTTATTATAAGTCTCCTGCAGAGATTATGCGTATGATTGCGGATTTATCTGTTCTTCCATGGTGGTTTGCTGAAGAAGAAAGTTGTGTGAAGGTGGAGAATGTGGCTCTTGTATCTCTTTTGAAGAAGCAGTTGAGAGAGGTGTGTGGAGGAAGCATGGAGGTGGAAAGAAGGCTCGATGAGTTATTGCCGCGTGCTGCTTGGACGGCAGAATGGCCTTCAGCTCGTTATATCCCTTGGGGGTGGACACCTGCCTTGATGCACCGGCTCAGACAGGAAGGAGTAGAAGAATGCTTTTTGCCTTCGGAGGAAGCTGTCAGACGTTTCCGTTTTTTCTCGTCTCGTCAGCGTTGCTTAGAAGTATTGCCTGAATTAGTGAAGATAGATGGGACTTGTGGGGAGATGAAAGCCTGTGTGTCTCTGTCTGAACTGGAAGCGTTTCTTCAGGAAAGAGGAGAATTGGTTTTGAAAGCTCCATGGTCGGGAAGTGGGAGAGGACTGCTGAAAGTATCTTCTGCCAGTTGGAATGCGCAACTGGCTGGGTGGGCCGCACGTATTCTGAGGGTACAGGGAGCTGTGATGGCGGAACCCATTTATGACAAAGTGGTTGATTTTGCGATGGAGTTTTATGTGGAGAAGCAGAATGGAGTCCGTTTTGCTGGTTATTCTTTGTTTGAAACAGATGCCCATGGAAATTACAAGCTTAATCTTCTGTTATCGAATACAGAAATTGAGAATAGGTTGGCCGTGTATGTATCTCAGTACGTTTTGTATGAAGTAAGAACCTGTCTGCTTTCCGCGCTTCAACGGTTGCTGAAGGATGATTATGAAGGGTATTTGGGGGTCGATATGATGATTTGCCGCGTTGCAGAAGGGTTTGTGGTACATCCGTGTGTGGAAATTAATCTTCGCATGAATATGGGAGTGGTGTCTCGCCTGTTCTTTGATCGTTATGTCTCTCCTTCTTCTTCAGGGCAATATGTGGTGGAACATTACGGGGCTGAGGGGGAGGCTTTGGAAAATCATCACAGGTGTTTATCTGCCTATCCGTTAAAGATTGCTCAAGATGGGCGTATCCTTCAAGGGTATTTGCCACTGACTCCGGTACAAGCAACTACACATTATCAGGTGTATGTGGTGTTGAGTGATGCGGGGGTGTAAAGAGAATCATTCGCTTTTTAAAATAAAAAAACAGACCGTTTTGATGCTTTCACATTCAAAACGGTCTGTTTTTATTTAGGATTCTTATTAATTCAACTAAGCATTAGAAGAAGAGGTAGCGCTGGTCTACAACTTTTGCTTTCTGATACAAGTCATTGATTAACTGGTTACCTGCAATACGTACAGCCATGTTAGTCAATGTAGTTTCTTCTTGTTTTGCGTCAAACTTCTCGCTTCCTTTTTCTTTTGCGTATACCTGAATCATGTATACTCCACCATTACCCTTGATAGGTGCGCTTACCTTGTTGGCAGCTGTTTTAGCAGCTACAGCACCGATAACCGGTTCGCTGCTGCGTGTAACTGAAATGTAAGCAGGAGCACTGAATGTAACGTGTTTTACAGAATCACTTACAGCATCCTTCATTCCCTTCACCTGAGCAATGGAATTATACTTCTTCATTTCTTCCATAATCTTTTCAGCTTTCTTATCGCGGCGGATTTCAGCTCTCAGCATTTCAGCTACTGAGTTGATGTTGCGATAACCGGCTTCATGAATCTTGTCAAGAGCAACTACCATCAGATGGTCGTTTTCACCACATTCATACAGCGGAGAAACTTCACCTGGTTTCGCAGCAAAAATCCATTTCAGTGCTTCACGAGTAGAACGTACGCCACCTACATAGTGTTCTGCGCTTGAAAGGTCTGTGCGAGGCATCAGTGTATAACCACTTTCTTCTGCATTCTTCACCATTGAGTCGATAGTAGTGTTCTGTGCTACAAACTGGCTGAATTTGTTGTATGCTGCATTGTAAGTTTCTTTGCTGAATTCTACTTCACGTTTAACGACAGCTACTTTGTATTTAGTCTGCATGCTCTTCTTGTTCATTACCTGCAGAATCAGGTTAGCTTGTCCCATGTTGAGGTTAGCCAGTTCGTTTACAGGCTGGTTCAACAATGTGTTGATGAACTTACTGTTGTCTGCATCCAATTCAGAACCTTCCCAGCTCTGTGCGTTTACCCAAGTTGCTTCACCTGTCTGTCCGTAAATCTTAGCTACAGCTGCGAAGTCAGCACCACCTTTCAATGCATTGTAAATACTGTCGGCCAATGTCTTTGTCTTTTCTTCAGTGTCAGCATATACCTGAATCTGACGGAACTGGATTGAGTCAGGAGAAGAAACTTTTGCAAGCAACTTGAATGCATTGAATGAATCGTCTGTCTGATTGTAGTAAGGACCGTATACTTCGTTTACATTTGTAGAGTCAAGGCGTGAAGCTACGTCTGCAGGGAATACGGATTTGCTTACCGGAACATCAGAGTAGTTTACTGAAGAACCTGTAGAACGAACGAAAGTACCAAAATCAGCTGTTGTGCTAGCCAATTGGTTGCTGTACTCAGTTACTTCTTTTTCTACAGCCTTGCGGTCTGCATCAGACGGAACTACTTTTACGTCGATGTAACGGATGTCGCGTGTTTCTACAAGCTGCTTGAACTGTTCTTTCTTTTCGTTGTAGCGGTCTTTGATTTCACTGTCAGAAACCTGAACTGTAGAATCATTGATAGAGCTGTAAGGAACACCAGCTAACAACAGGTCGCTCTGTTCTGTACGTGAGTTGAATGCATCTTCAGCAGCTACAGGGTTAGAGATTAAGGATTTTGTTACCAGGTTCTGGTATTTTTCAGCCAAAGTGCTTTGTGCCAAAGTCTTTTCTACAAACTGCCAGAAAGCACCCATTTTCTGATAGTATTCTACATACTGTGCAGGCATTTGGCTTGCATTCAGGTTTGCATAATCTACCAGGAATTTCTTCAGCATATCTTTATCGAACATACCAGTCTGCGGGTTGCGGAAAGGAGTCTGCATCAGCAGCGGGTGTGTACCTTGGTCAATGATGCTCTGTATTTCAGCGTCTGTCACTTTCAAGCCTAATTTTTCTGCCTGTTCAGCAATCAGCTTGTTGTTGACATAACTTTGCCATACCTGATCTTTCACATTGTTCAACTGGTCTTCTGTCAGCGAATTCAATCCATTGGTCAGTTTGATGACTTCACTGAGTTCGTCCACCATTTTCTGATAATCTTGTGCACTGAGAACTTCCCCGTTCACTTCTCCTACGTCTTGTTTACCTTGGTGTGGCTGGAGTACTTTCCATGCGTCACCGGCAATAAATGCAAAAAGGGCAAGACCGATTACGATGACCAACAAAGGTCCTTTGCTTCGAATTTTTTGTAAAGTTGCCATTTAAAGTTATTATTTTTTTGTTTATTGTTTTTATAGTTCTGTTATTAGCGCACGAAGATACAAAAAATACTGTTTAGTCACTATTTTCTCTCAAAAAAATGCTTATTTCGTGGTAAACAGTTTGACTAATTCTATTTTGTTGGCGCTTACTTTGATAATTTTGAAGGTAAAATTCTCAGTCTGAATGACGTCGTTTACTTTGGGTATGCTTTGACATTCATTTAGAATAAGTCCACCGATAGTCTGGTAATTTTCGCTCTCAGGCAGATTCAGGCCAAAGGTTTCATTGGCTTTTTCTATATCTATTCTTCCGGAGAAAATGTATTCGTTATCCGATATCTGCTTGGCGACGATGGATGTGGTATCATGTTCATCTTCAATGTCGCCTAGGATTTCTTCAATCAAATCCTCCAATGCCACGATACCTGAAACACCTCCAAACTCATCTACTACTACAGCCAGTGAACGTTTTTGTTGTTTGAAGATTCGCATCAGTTTGTGGGCAGCCATTGTTTCAGGCACAAAGGGAATGCTACGAATACCGTTTTGCCATTCGTCGTTGCTGCGGAACATTTCAGATGAATGAATGTATCCCACAATGTTGTCGATATTTTCTTTATAAACGATTATCTTGCTGATACCATTTTCAATAAATACCTTTTTGAGTTCAGTGAGCGGAGTATCAAAATCCACAGCTATGATTTCCGTTCGTGGAATCATGCAGTCACGTATTTTAACATTGGAGAAATCAAGTGCGTTGCGGAATATCTTGATTTCATTGTCAATTTCTTCTCCCTCTTTTCCTTCTTCGATACTACTTTGGATAAAGTAATCCAAATCGACTTTGGTAAATGCCTTTTCCCGGTCTTCTTTGTTTGTCTTTACCCCCACAAGATGAAGAATACCGCTTGAAAGCAACGATGAAAAACGACTGATGGGGTAGAGTATGATGTAGCATGCAAATGTAGGCACGCTGAAAAATTTCAGAGTAGCGTTGGGATTAATCTTGAAGAGTGTTTTGGGAAGAAACTCTCCGGTGACAAGAATAATCAATGTGGAAATTACGGTTTCTATAGGAACAAGCAGTGCCTGATTTGAAATCACATCTGCAAGTATATAATGTTCAATAAGTTGAGCCATCAAGATACCATAGATGACCAATGCAATGTTGTTTCCTACCAACATGGTGGAAATGAAATTATTAGAGTGTCGGTAGAATACGGAAAGGATATAAGACGATACATTGTTCGTCTTTTCCATTTCAAAACGTAATTTGTTGGAAGATACAAAGGCGATTTCCATACCTGAAAAATAGGCTGAAAACACCATAGATATAAGTAGTTGGATGATAAGCTCCATACTAATAGTTTTATTTGGAAGTTTGTGTGCTGTCTGCTTGGACAGCATTGTCTTCAACGGTAAAGATTCCCGTGTTGTTATAGATTTGGTATTCGGTCATTTGCTGATTGGATTCGAAACCGTATCCAGTCAGTACCTTGTCAACTTGTTCGATACGGATAAATTTATCGGAATAGATTTTCTCTTTGTCCTGATCCCAAAACATTAGTTCCGTGTCGAATTTGTCGCCTCTTTGGCTTTGAATATGGACGTTTCCACGTAGTTCCCATAGTTTCTTGGGCTCGTAGTAATAAGCTGTGTCGGCTTTGATACTTGCATCTACATGGAAAAGACTATCAAATTTCTCCAGATAGATTCCTTTTTCAAACGCCCAGAACGGAGGATTCCGGTGGCTGTAGATAAGCCATTCTGCTGTAATAATCTTGTATCTGATCATTCCTGAGTCAGACACGAGGGTGGTTACTCCTGTAGTACGCATATCGGGAAGAGAATCCCCTTCTTTTACGGCTGCAGCAGTAGGTTTCTCTTTGCTCCCGCATGCAGGAACAAAAAGAAACATAACAGTTGCCCATGTGGCAACTGTTATGTTGATAAATAATTTATATATGTGTTCTTTAAGTCTGATTGACATATACTTATCTGATGGTTGTTGTTTCACCAATCCATCCGCCGATTGTTACCGAGTTACCTTTCTTCAAACCAAGGAAGAAGAGGTCTTCATCTTTCGGAGTATGTCCGGCGTATGTATTGATCAGCTTCTGAGCTTCTTCTGCTACGCTAGGATCTACGCTCTTTGCACGCTGCAATTTATCGATGGCTGCAAAGTAAGTACATTTGTTCAAAGCTGCTTCGTCGCTCCAGTTCGGGCTTGATGCATACATCTGTGCAATCAGGATATAAGCTTTTCCGTAGCTTCCGTTGAAAGAGATAGCTTTGTTTGCATATTGTTTAGCCTTGCTCAACTGTTTTTTGCTGAACAATACCACTGCTGCACTATATGCATAGTCTGCTTTCTTTTCTGCTTCCTGTTCCAGTTCGATAGCCTGGTCAAAGTACTGTACGCTCTTGTCCAAGTCACCTTTCTTGTAGTACATGTAAGCACATCCAGCGGCTGTTGCTGCTGTAGGTTCCATCGCATGTGCAGCTTCAGAAGCAACGAAATAAGCTTCTTCTTCTGTACATTTCAGCATCTGCATTACGTTGATAACCTGCTTCAGGTAATCCAGATTTGTCTTGTTCTGGCTTACTTTCGGGCCATAGATAGCCTGCAAGTTTTCGCAGCTTGCAGCACCACTGTTGATGAAGTATGCATCTACGTTATCTTTTGCTGTTTTCAGCAGTTTTTTGTCTCTTTCTTTAGTAGCAGCTTTCAGAGCTTCATCTGCATAACCTGATGCTGTCAGGTAGTCTTGAATAAACTGTTCTTTATGAGTGTCATCACTCTTTAATTTACGAGCAGAGATATCCATTAAATCCTGGAACATGAAATAATCGGATGTAGCTTTTTCCAAGTCAACAGCTTCTTTTACCATCTGGTAAGCCTTGTTTACGTCAACATTAGCACCTGAGAAGATGATGTAATCGTGAGCTTTCATACCAAGGATAGAACCTTTTGTAGTAGGAGTTTTTACCAACTGGTTCAATCCGTCAAGGTACTTGATACGTTGGTCATGTACAGCCATCAATTCATCCAGATACTTTTTCTGCTGAGCAGCATCTTTAGAACTGGCAATTAAAGCACGCAAAATCTTAGCTCCGTTTGTATAAGTACTTACCTGAGCTAAAGGTGCTTCTGTAAATACAGCCATCCAAGGCTTGTATGCATCTGTAAAGTTGTCAGTTTTTACGTATTCACTGTAAATACTGATGTTCTGCAAACAACGGATACTGTCTTCTCCATGTCCGAAACGAGATCCGTCTTCTACACCTTTCTGAGCGAAAGCTGCTGTGGTACCCAAAGATAAAGCACACAGCATTGTAAACATTTTCATTTTCATCGTATGTAAGATTAGTTGTTCATTGTGTTTATTTTCATATTAATTTACTCTCCATTTCATGAACCAGTGTTCGTTGAATGTCAATCCAATTTTCAAGACAAATCGATTTTCTGATAGCATGTCGCTTACAGAAGGATTGGCATGGATGTATTGTCCGGTAATACTTAATACGCTGTTTCGTTGGTATAGCTTTAACGGTAAACCTAATCCGACGCTGACGCCATATTCTTTAGGACCGTCTATCATATTTTGTGACACTGGAATTTGAAGATTCGAGTTTGCATAATAAGCACCTGCTCTATAGCGTATGCGGCTAAAATAGCTTCTTCCAAACTCCTTGGGTAAAAATTCAGCTCCGATGGCTACTTTAGAGCGGTTTTGGTATAAATCTGTCCGATTGTTGTATTTTACTCCACTCCATTTTTGCAGCGTATAATCCACTTCTACTGTCAGATTCTTTTTATGTTTCCAGGCTAAACCTCCTCCATATATATGAGGTATTCCGTAAGAGTCATCTATTTGCTGCTGGTTTACGACAGAATAATTAGTTCCGTTAGTAATCTGTGTTCCTTGGGTGTCATGTCCGTTTAGGGTATGTCCTAAACTATAGGTAAGACCTAAAGTCAATTCATTTTGTTTGTTTATCGGCTGGGTATATTGAAGACCAAAGCTTGCATTATAACTGCTGATAGATACCGTATTGTAGGTTATGGTCTGGTCGCCACCGTTGCTGAGACTGGCTGTCGTCTGGTAATTGAGCTTACCATATAAATAACCGATATTAGCACCGATAGATAAATTATCCAGAATCTTGAATCCAACACCTCCAAAAATTTGCTGCAATCCTCCATCTCCGTAAAAATTATTGGATATGGTAACATCGCTGCTATTCTCTATTTCTTTTGAACGGGTAAAGTTATACCCCACTGTAGAAAAAGGAGTGTATCCAATCGTCATGCCCAGTCTAGGATGCAAGCGAAACTGCATTCCGATATAGTCGAAGCTGGAGTTCTTGGCATTGGCTTTGTATTTCCCTTCCTGAAAGTTGGAACTTTTTAAAGACATTCCGGCATCAAAAATAAAAGAAAGAGAATCGACAGCCGTATAAGAAGCTGGATTCATGGCATTTATATGCTCGGGAGTTCGGAGTGCATAACCTACTCCTCCCATTGCTGCATTGTTTGTAAAGCTCTGGTCGAACATGTCCCCAAGTCCATAACGTGTATAAGGTGAGTTAGTGCTTATTTGCGCACACACCACTGTAGAGCTAGCTAAAAGCCATGAACCAACAAGTATTTTCTTACTTAACATTATAATTCAATATTCTGTTTAAACCTTTCAATACTAAAAATCTATCTGCAAAGATGATACTTTTTAAATTTGTATCAAAAGAAAATTTATCTCCTCCAGTTAAAAAAACCAAAAGGTCGGGATATTTCTTTTGCAGCAGGGTGATGTAGCCAATGATTTCGAATTCTATTCCCCTGATGACTCCGGCACGGATTGCAGTCTCCGTGTCAAATCCAAATTCGGGTGTCTCGCCTTTTCTTTCAATTAAAGGAAGTTTATCGCAACAGGCGTTTAGTGTTTTAAAACGAGTGTATATTCCAGGCGAAATATTTCCTCCCCAGTAATTCCCTTCTGCATCTATAAACTCGTAGGTCAGTGCGGTTCCTGCATCTACTACCAGCAGATTTCTTCCGGGTGAAAGGTAGTTGGCACCCACTACGGCTGCCAGTCGGTCCATGCCTAAAGTTTCGGGCGTTTTGTATAAATTACGGATAGGAATAGGAGTCAGGTGATTCAGCTCAATGATTTCAAATGGCACTCCCGCCAATTGGCGTCGTATGGTGTTGCTGAGTGTGATAACCGATGCTATGATACCTCTTTCGATTGGATATTTGTTGCATAACATTGACAGCCAGTCCAGCGAATGATTGGACCCTCTTAAAACCTCCACCACTTTATCACCATCAAATACTGCCAGTTTTGCTACAGTATTACCAATATCAATTACTAGATTCACGTTTTCTTTCTTTGTTTCGCCTGCAAAGTAAGACAAAATTTTGGATATGCACATCAATAAAACTGATTATTTATTTCGCTCTTATGCTAGAATCCGTGTATTTTTGCATGCGGAAAAAAATATTATGAATTATTCAGATACTTCAGCATGTGTTGGTGTCTGGTTGATATTTGTGTTTGTTTATGAAAAGGAAGTTTGTTTTTCTGTGTTGGGTGGTCTTGATAAGTTGCCTTTTCTCTCCGGTGAAGGTTAGGGGAGAAATCTCGGATAATATGGAAAAAATGCCGCAAACCGATAGTATTCAGTTTAGTTTGCTGACTTGTGCGCCGGGTAATGAAATCTATGCACTTTTTGGTCATACAGCTATTCGTTATCAGAATTTTTCCAGAGGAGTAGACCTGGTATTTAATTATGGTATGTTTAGTTTCAATACGCCGCATTTTGTATATCGCTTTGTAAAAGGTGAAACAGATTATCAGTTAGGAATTACACCTTATCCTTATTTTGAATCGGAATATGCATTCAGGGGGTCTTCGGTTTATCAGCAGGTCCTGAATTTGACATATTCGGAAAAAATGTCGTTGCTGAAATTGCTTCAGGATAATTATCTTCCGGAAAACAGGATTTATCGTTATAATTATTTTTATGATAATTGTACGACCCGTGCTCGTGATCAGATAGAAAGAAGCATTCAGGGAAAAGTCGTGTATCCTTCTGTAAATTGGCATAAAACGTTCAGAGGGATTGTGCATGAATTTACCAAAGGCTCCCCGTGGGATGAATTGGGTATAGATTTGTGTCTTGGAGCGGAAGCTGATAAGCCGATAGATATTAGGCAGCAAATGTTTGCTCCGTTTTATATGCGTTATTTTGCTCAGGATGCATACATTCAGACTCCAGACGGAGGTAGACGGCCTTTGGTCTTGCGTGAGGAAAAGATTGTGGATGCGGAGCTGGAAACAGAATCTTCCTGGGGAATAAGTCCGATGGTAGCCGCTACTTTATTTTTGCTTTTGAATGTAATTATCGGATTCTTCCAGTGGAAGAAGCAAACGATTTTCTGGGGATGGGATATATTATTGTATGCCGCTCAAGGAATAGCCGGTTGTATTATTGCCTTCCTGTTTTTTGTCTCTTCTCATCCGACTGTAGGCTCAAACTGGTTGCTGGTTTTGTTTAATCCGTTACCTGTGTTTTACCTGCCTTTTATGATTTATCGTGAGTTAAAACATAAAAAAGACTTGTATCATACTTGTAATCTTGTGTATTTAACACTTTTTATGGTGCTATTCCCGTTTTTACCGCAAGATTTTAATTTAACAGTATTACCTTTGGCACTCGGCTTGCTAGTAAATGCTGCAAGCCATGTATTAGTATTGAATAAAAAGTAATGAAAGAACGTATACTGACATCTTTATTGACTGTATTTGTCATCTCTGGAATTCAGGCGCAAGCTCCTTCTCCAGTCCCAAGATTGGTAGTGGGGTTGACGATTGATCAGTTGAGGGCAGACTACATAGAAGCTTTTTCGGCATTGTATGGGGAGAGAGGATTTAAGCGTCTTTTAAAAGAAGGACGTATATATACCAATGCAGAATATGATTTTATCAATGTAGACCGTTCGTCTGCTACGGCTTCGATTTATACAGGTGCTACACCTTATTATAATGGTATTCCTTCTAACCGCTGGATGGATCGTGGATCTTTACGGATTAAAAAATCTGTAGATGACCAGGATTTTATGGGGGTATATACATCGGAAAGCTCTTCTGCTAAGTTGTTGCGTTGTTCCACCTTGTCGGATGAATTGAAGGTAGCTACTCAGGGACGGGCCGAAGTTTATTCTATTGCACCGACCCGTGAAATGGCTATCTTGGCTGCCGGCCATGCAGCAAATGGTGCTTTCTGGTTGAATGATGAAACCGGGAAGTGGGCTGGCACGACTTATTATGGAGATTGCCCGTTGTGGGTGAGCAATTATAATGATAAGGAAGGAGTTGATTTTCGTATCAATAATTTGGAGTGGCTTCCTTATTTGCCGGTAACTTCTTATCAGTATATCACTACTGAAACCAAGCAGCTTAGCTTTAAGCATAATTTCTCGGATGAACGTCTGGATAAATATAAAAAGTTTAAGACAAGTCCATATATAAATGACGAGGTAAATCGTCTGGTAAATGCATGTTTAAGCAATACGCAAATCGGTCAGGATGCAGCTCCGGATTTATTGACATTGTCTTATTATGCAGGAAATTATGATCACAAGCCCAATACGGAGTATGCGATGGAAATACAGGACATGTATGTCCGTCTGGATAACAGTATTGGAGATTTGTTGGATTTGATAGACCGTAAGATCGGGCTTCGTAATACATTATTCTTTATTACTTCTACAGGTTATACCGATCCGGAACCTGTAGATCCGGTTAAATACAAGATTCCGGGTGGAGAATTTCACATCAAGCGTTGTGCAGCTTTGCTGAATATGTATTTAATGGCTCTTTATGGGCAAGGCCAATATGTGGAGACGTATTATGATCGACAAATTTACTTGAATCACAAACTGATAGAAGAACGTAAGCTGAATTTGGTGGAAGTGATGACGCGTTCTTCTGAATTTGTGGTGCAAATGAGCGGGGTACAGAATGCTTATTCAGCACAGCGTTTGCTTTTGGGAGCTTGGACTCCGAAGATTGGAAAAATTCGAAATACATATAATCCAAATTGCTCGGGCGATATTTATGTAGAAGTAATGCCGGGATGGTCTGTGGTCAACGAATATTCTCAGAAGATAGAAGTGGTTCGTGAAGCATATACTGCGGCTCCGCTTGTGTTTATGGGATTTGATGTTAAGCCTGAAAAGCTTTATTCTCCGGTAAAAATTACTTCAATTGTACCCACTTTAGCTCATTTCATGCGCATACGAGCGCCAAATGCTTGTTCGGAGGCTCCAATGATTAATATTCGTAAATAAATAGTATGCGAATAATTCACAATTTACCTATCTTTGTAGCGGTAGGATGAATAAAAAATTAATTAGTAAATAATAAAAAAGAAATATACAATGGGATTTAATGAATTTATAAGCAAGCTGTTCGGAAACAAGGCGTCTCGTGACATGAAGGAAATTCAGCCGTGGGTAGAAAAGGTAAAAGCCGTTTATCCGGAAATTTCCAACTTGACGAACGATGAACTACGTGCGAAAACAGAAGAACTGAAGAAGTTTATCAAGGATTCAGCCGCAGAGGAGAATAAAAAGATTGAAGAACTGAAAGCAACAATTGAATCTACTGACCTTGAAAAACGTGAGGCTATTTTCTCTCAGATTGATAAGTTGGAGAAAGAAGTCCTGGAAAAATACGAGAAAGCACTTAGTGAAGTGTTACCGACTGCTTTTTCTATTGTCAAAGATACGGCTCGCCGTTTGTCAGAAAATGAAGAACTGGAAGTAAATGCCAGCGATTTTGACCGTGAACTTGCTGCACAGGGACGTGACTTTGTTCGTATTGAAGGTGACAAGGCTATCTGGAAGAACCATTGGAAAGCAGGTGGAAACGAAATGACCTGGAACATGGTACATTACGATGTACAGTTGTTTGGTGGTGTGGTATTACATCAGGGTAAGATTGCGGAAATGGCAACCGGTGAAGGTAAGACTTTGGTAGCAACGCTTCCGGTGTTCCTGAATGCCTTGACGGGTAATGGCGTACACGTGGTAACTGTCAACGATTATTTGGCAAAACGTGACTCTGAATGGATGGGTCCGCTCTATATGTTCCATGGCCTGAGCGTAGATTGTATCGATAAGCATCAGCCTAACTCTGAAGCTCGTCGTCGTGCGTATATGGCAGATATTACTTTTGGTACCAACAATGAATTCGGTTTCGATTATCTGCGTGATAATATGGCCGTTTCTCCGAAGGATTTGGTACAGCGCAAGCATAATTATGCCATTGTCGATGAGGTGGACTCTGTATTGATTGACGATGCACGTACACCGTTGATTATTTCAGGTCCGGTGCCTAAAGGCGACCAGCAATTATTTGAAGTACTTCGTCCGTTGGTAGAACGTCTGGTAGAAGCACAGCGTAAACTAGCTACCCAGTATTTGGCCGATGCCAAACGTTTGATTGCTTCAGATAAGAAGGAAGATCAGGAAGCAGGTTTCCTCGCCCTTTTCCGTAGTCACAAGGCATTGCCTAAAAACAAGCCGTTGATTAAGTTTTTGAGTGAACCGGGTATCAAGGCTGGTATGCTGAAGACAGAAGAAATCTACATGGAACAGAATAACAAGCGTATGCCGGAAGCGGTAGAACCTTTGTATTTTGTGATCGATGAAAAACTGAAGAGTGTAGATTTGACTGATAAAGGTGTGGACCTGATTACTGGTAACTCACAGGATCCTACCTTGTTCGTACTTCCTGATATTGCAGCTCAGTTGTCTGAACTTGAAAATCAGAAAGGGCTGTCTGATGAAGAACGTCTGGCTAAAAAAGATGAGTTGATGACCAATTACGCCATTAAAGCAGAACGCGTACACACCATTAACCAGCTGTTGAAGGCATATACCATGTTCGAAAAAGATACGGACTATGTGGTAATGGATGGTCAGGTAAAGATTGTCGACGAACAGACTGGACGTATCATGGATGGTCGTCGTTGGAGCGATGGTCTGCACCAGGCTGTAGAAGCCAAGGAAGGCGTGAAGGTAGAAGCTGCTACACAGACCTTTGCAACGATCACCTTGCAGAACTACTTCCGTATGTACCATAAGTTGTCAGGTATGACCGGTACTGCAGAAACAGAAGCTGGAGAGTTCTGGGATATCTATAAGCTGGATGTAGTGGTGATTCCGACAAACCGTCCGATTGCCCGTATCGATATGAACGACCGCGTTTATAAAACGAAACGTGAGAAATATAAAGCCGTAATCGAAGAAATTGAGAAGATGGTACAGGCTGGTCGTCCGGTGCTGGTAGGTACTACTTCAGTAGAAATTTCAGAAATGTTGAGCAAGATGCTTACCTTGCGTAAGATCGAACATAATGTATTGAATGCAAAGTTACACCAGAAGGAAGCTGAAATTGTAGCGAAAGCAGGTCAGAGTTCTACGGTAACTATTGCTACAAACATGGCCGGTCGTGGTACCGATATTAAGCTGAGTGCAGAAGTGAAAGCTGCCGGTGGTTTGGCCATTATTGGTACAGAACGTCACGAATCACGTCGTGTAGACCGTCAGTTGCGTGGTCGTGCCGGACGTCAGGGAGACCCGGGTTCTTCTGTATTCTTCGTATCGTTGGAAGACGATTTGATGCGTCTGTTCTCATCCGACCGTATTGCTACTGTGATGGATAAGTTAGGATTCAAGGAGGGAGAAATGATTGAGCACAAGATGATTTCTAACTCCATTGAACGTGCGCAGAAGAAGGTGGAAGAAAACAACTTCGGTATCCGTAAACGTCTGTTGGAATACGATGACGTGATGAACAAGCAGCGTACAGTGGTTTACACCAAACGTCGTCATGCACTTATGGGAGAACGTATCGGAATGGATATTGTGGATATGATTTGGGAACGTTGTTACAATGCCGTACAGCAGCCGACTTATGATGATGCCAAGATGGAAATTCTTCAGGTACTGGCTATGGAAGCTCCGTTTACTGAAGAAGATTTCCGTTCCAAGAAGAAAGACGATCTGGCAGAGCAGACTTTCCAGGAAGCTATGGCATTGTTCAAACGTAAGACTGAACGTATGGCTCAGATTGCTAATCCGGTTATCAAGCAGGTATATGAGGCTCAGGGACACATGTATGAGAATATCATGATACCTATTACCGATGGCAAGCGTATGTACAACATTTCAGTAAACTTGAAAGCTGCATACGAAAGCGAATCAAAAGAAATTGTGAAGTCGTTCGAAAAAGCCATCTTGTTGCATACAATTGACGATGCTTGGAAAGAAAACTTGCGTGAATTGGATGAACTGAAACATTCTGTACAGAACGCAAGTTATGAGCAGAAAGACCCGTTGTTGATTTTCAAATTGGAATCTGTGAACCTGTTTGATAACATGGTCAACAAGATAAATAATAATACCATTTCTGTATTGATGCGTGGTCAGATACCGGTACAGGAACCGGAACAAGTGCGTGAAGCAGCTCCTGAACTTCAGGCTCCTCGTCAGCAGTATCGTGAAGAAAAGCAGGATTTGACTGACCCAGATCAGTGTGAAGCTGCAGGTCGCGATACTCGTGAACAGAAGCAAGAGCCTTATCGCGCAGAAAAGACAGTCGGTCGCAATGACCCATGTCCTTGTGGCAGCGGATTGAAATATAAGAACTGTCACGGTAAGAATGCCTGATTAAGCATTTGACTGAGATATTTGAGACACGGTTTTCACCGTTTGCAGATTTTTATTTCTTAATTTAGAATAATCTGTGAAAACGATGGAATCCGTGTCTTTTTTATTTATTATTTTTGTTTGCGAACAAAAAAGTAGTGAATTATGAAGAAATACATCGTGGCCGGAATCCTTTTTGCAGCTACCATGCTGGTTTCATGCGGAGGACTTCAGTCTTTTACATTTGATCAGTTATATCCTGCAGAAGTCACTTTCCCAGAACAAGTCCGCACGGTGGCAGTAGTGAATCATGCGCCTGCCATTCCTTCCCCTAAAAAGAATTTGCTGACATTGGGAAAATTAGATGGAGATGGAAAAGTGTTGTCAGAAAGTCTGGCCGGAGGCCTGGCGGATAGTCGTTATTTTCAGCAGGTAGTTATTTCTGATTCAGCGATTACACAGGAGCTGACAGAAGGAGAATTTCTTCCTCAATCGGTAGTAGATAGCCTGGCTCAGGTACTTGGAGTAGACATGATTCTTTCCGTAGACAGAATCCAATTGCTGACTGGTAAGAAAGAGATTTATTATCCGGGCTTGATGGTTCCTTTTGCTGCTTTTGATTTGAAAATGCGTCCTGTGCTGCGTGCATATATTCCTTCTCGGGTAATGCCAGTCGTGACTATCAGCAAGGTGGATAGCCTGTTGTGGGATTTGAATCCTACACTGTCTGATCATGACGTGGTGAACGAAGCCTCTCAGCACACAGGTTTTACACTCGTAAATCAACTGGTGCCTCATTGGAAGAGTGTGGAGCGCATTTATTTTGATGGAGGAAATCCAGATATGCGTGATGCGGCTGTTTCGTTGCGTGAAGGGGACTGGCAGGAAGCCGGTCGCTTGTGGAAGAGCTTATACGATTCATTGAAGAAAGGAAAGTTGAAATCGCGTGCTGCCTTCAATATGGCTTTGGCTTGTGAGGTACAGGGAATGATGGGCGAAGCTGTTGACTGGATTGAGAAGGCAAAAAGCTGTGCTACTAAAGGTTCGGAAGAAGAACGTGCTGCTCTCTTTTATTCTACAATTTTACAGGAGCGGACTAAGGATTTTCAGTTGCTGAACCTCCAAATGGCGCGTTTTGGCAACAAATTCAATTAATAATATCTTGTTCGATTCATTTTTTTTGTACATTTGAGTACATAAAAAGAATATAGCCTATGAAAATGAGTGAACAATCACGTGCTTCAATAGTCTCGGCTCTGAAAACAGCCCTTTGCCGGTATACATCAGAAGGAGATGAAACGGTCGTTACAGATATTCATTTGCAACCCAACTCAGAAAGTGGTGAGCTGATTATTTTCGACGATGACGATCAGGAATTGTCGCGTACGATTATCAATGAGTGGGTAGAATATGAGAGTGATGACTTCTATACTGTAGTAGAACCGATTCTTCGTGCTGAGGTTGAGGCGCTGAAAGAGAGCGGAAAACTGGAGAAACTTTGTCTGATGAAGCCTTACTCTTTTGTACTGGTAGACGAAGACAAAGAAACGGTAGCCGAATTGCTTCTTGTGGACGAAGATGATACCCTGCTACTGAATGATGAGCTGCTAAAAGGGCTGGATGAAGAACTGGATGCCTTTTTGAAGGATTTGCTGGAACGTTAAATTCCGATAGAATGGGAGAGCGAATCACATTCCGCCGCAATGAGGGGTTGCGAAGCATACATCCTCATTGGAGAGGGAATCCGACCGTGAATGGCAAGTTTTTTAACCGTCAGCACCGTTGGAAACCGGGGATGGGAAGTGTCCTGAAATGGCGGTTCTCTCCTAATCCCCAGCGGAAGGAAAAGCGTACAATCAAATGGAATCCTAAGGTACATTATCTCACCTCTTTGGAGAAGGTGGTGGGTAATTCATTGATATGGCTCGGGCATAACTCTTTTTTTCTTCAACTGACTGGAAAGCGTTTGATGATTGATCCTGTATATGGAAGTATTCCGTTTGTCAAACGCCGAAGTCAATTTCCTGCCGATCCATCTATCTTTCGTCAGATAGACTATCTGCTTATTAGTCACGATCATTTTGACCATCTGGATAAACCAAGTGTGGCACGTCTGGTGGCAGATAACCCTCAGCTTAAGCTCTTTTGTGGTTTGAATACGGGAACTTTGATAAAAAGCTGGTTCCCCAATCTGGAAGTGATAGAAGCTGCATGGTATGAACAGTATGTCGACGGTGATTTCCGCTTGACTTTTTTACCTGCACAGCACTGGAGCAAGCGTGGTGTGAGCGATGGAGGAGAGCGCTTGTGGGGTTCCTTTATGATTCAGGGAGATGGGATTACCATTTACAATAGTGGAGATACCGGATATGCCCGGCATTTTGAAGAAATAGCCGGATTTTTCTCTCACATAGATTATTGCATGGTAGGAATCGGAGCTTACAAACCTCGCTGGTTTATGAAGCCGAATCATATATCTCCATACGATGCATTAACAGCTTCGGCCGATTTGCATGCAAAGGTTACAATTCCGATGCATTATGGCACTTTTGACCTATCCGATGAACCCTTGTTCGATCCTCCTCATGTGTTTGCGGCAGAAGCCAAGAAGCGCGGTATGCCGGTCATTATTCCTGAGTTAGGAGAAATTATCAAGTTGCAGCCGATTCGATAGAGATTATATCATCAAGAAAATAAAAAAGTCCGGAAATCTCATCTTCTGCATGTTGTCAGAAAATAGATTTCCGGACTTTCTATTGTCAATTGTTTTGTTTTCGAATCATAATAAATCCGCCGGTCATCGGCAGCGGGTTACTTCGTGTGAGCGTTTTCACTCAACATGACGTACCCCCAGATCATAGGATCTGCATTTGCAATCTTCTTGAAAATCTTTGTTACCTTTTTCATAACTGTTATCCTTTCATTTGCTTTTTGTTAGTACCTATTGTATCTTAATCTCTAGTTTAGTTATTGTTTCTCGAGGTGCTCTTCGCAGAGGACCTTTCAAATCTTTGTTACCTATTGTTGTTATCCTTAATCTTTTTATCCTTTCTTCCAAAACCCTTTCAGGTTCCTTCGTTCGTTTTATTACACTGCAAAGGTAATGCCTTTTTTTTGAAAAACATGTTTTAAAGCATATAATTTTATTTTTTCCTCTTTTTATTGACATAAATCAATGTATGAGGATAAGCTGACAATAGGCCTTGCCCCCTTGTCAGTAGTATCTGACAATTTGTCTTCTCTGGCATAAAATAAGGGCTGCCACAGTGTCATGTGACAGCCCTTATAAATAAATATTCCTCGGCTAAAAACTTAACGCTTCAATGCCGCAATGCTTTCTTTCAATGCTGCAATCTTCGTTTCAGCATCAGCTTGTTTCTTGCGTTCCATTTCAATGACATTGGCCGGAGCCTTGCTGACAAACTTTTCGTTGCTCAGCTTTTTCATTACGCTTTGCAAGAATCCTTCCTGATATTTCAGGTCAGCTTCCAGTTTCTTCAGCTCTTCTTCTACGTTAATCAGGTTACCCAATGGTACGGCATATTCTGTAGTACCCACCATGAAGGCAGCAGCTCCTTCTGACTTGGTTTCTACCTGCTTGATTTCTGACAAGTTGCAGAGTTTGGCAATTACAGAATCAAAACCGGCTACCGGATTTTCTCCAGTTACTTCAAGTGCCAACGCTTCTTTCTGTGCGATGTTCTTCTGCAGGCGGATGGTACGGATGCCACTGATTACTTCTTTCACAGCTTCAAACTGTGCAATCAGTGCTTCGTTGTAAGGCATGTCTTTTACGAGCGTCTGGGTCATGATGCTTTCGCCCGGCTGACGGTCGTAAATGTGCTGCCACAACTCTTCTGTGATGAACGGCATGAACGGATGGAGCAGTTTCAACAAGGTTTCAAAGAATGCTAATGTCTTTTCATAGGTTACCTTGTCGATAGGCTGTCCGTATGCAGGTTTCACCATTTCCAGATACCAGCTTGAGAATTCGTCCCAGAACAACTTATATACAGCCATCAATGCTTCGCTCAGACGGTATTTTCCGAAGAGGTCGTTTACTTCTTCTGCGGTCTTAGCCAGCATAGAGTCAAACCATTCAGTAGCCAGTTTGGCATATTCCGGCTGTTCGATGTCGGCTACCTGCCAGCCTTTTACCAGACGGAAGGCATTCCATATCTTGTTGTTGAAGTTACGTCCTTGTTCGCAAAGTGCTTCATCGAAGAGAATATCGTTTCCGGCAGGAGCAGCCAGCATCATACCCATACGCACTCCGTCGGCACCGAACTGTTCAATCAGTTCCAGCGGGTCGGGTGAGTTACCGAGTGATTTTGACATCTTACGGCCAATCTTGTCGCGTACGATACCGGTGAAGTATACGTTGCGGAACGGCATGTCGCCCATGTATTCGTAGCCAGCCATAATCATACGTGCTACCCAGAAGAAAATGATGTCTGGTCCGGTTACCAGGTCGGCAGTCGGGTAGTAGTACTTGATTTCTTCGTTGCCCGGGTTATTGATACCATCGAACAATGAAATCGGCCACAACCATGAAGAGAACCAGGTGTCGAGGCAGTCATCCTCCTGACGCAAGTCTTCCATCTTCAGGTTTGCGTCTCCGGTTTTTTCCTTAGCCAGGTCCAATGCCTGTTCCGGAGTCTCAGCTACTACGAAGCCGCCTTTCGGCAAGTAGTAAGCCGGAATACGGTGTCCCCACCACAGCTGACGGCTGATACACCAGTCTTTGATGTTTTCCAGCCAGTTGCGGTATGTATTCTTATATTTGGCAGGGTAGAACTTCAACTCGTCGTTCATTACCGGCGGCAATGCCATATCAGCGAAATGCTGCATCTTGAGGAACCACTGCATAGACAGTTTCGGTTCGATGGCTACGTTGGTACGTTCAGAGAAACCTACCTTATTTGTATAAGCTTCTACCTTTTCCAGCAATCCTGCTGCATCCAGGTCTTTTTCAATCTGCGCACGTACGTCGAAGCGATCCATACCTACATACAGTCCTGCAGCTTCACTCAGTGTACCGTTGTCATTGAAAATATCAATAGAAGGAAGGTCGTATTTTTCTCCCAGCATGTAGTCGTTCACGTCGTGTGCCGGAGTAACTTTCAAACAACCAGTACCGAATTCAATGTCTACATAGCTGTCTTCAATAACCGGAATCACACGTCCTACCAGCGGAACGATAACTTTCTTACCTTTCAGCCACTGGTTCTTCGGGTCTGCCGGGTTGATGCACATCGCCGTATCACCCATGATGGTTTCCGGACGAGTTGTAGCTACTACGGCATAACGGCGACCCTGTGCGTCGCGGTGTACGATTTCACCTTCAGCTCCGGTTTCACCGCTCATGTCGTCATCAGCTACGTAATAACGCAGGTAATACAGTTTGCTATGCTCTTCTTTGTAGATTACTTCTTCGTCAGACAGGGCAGTCAGTGCTTTCGGGTCCCAGTTTACCATACGTACGCCACGGTAAATCAGCCCCTTGTTATAAAGGTCCACGAATACCTTGATTACGCTCTTGCTACGGGTTTCGTCCATGGTGAAAGCCGTACGGTCCCAGTCGCATGATGCGCCCAGTTTGCGGAGCTGCTTCAGAATGATGCCTCCGTGTTCTTCTGTCCACGCCCATGCATGTTTCAAGAACTCTTCACGCGTAAGGTCTGTTTTCTTGATGCCTTGTTGAGCCAGACGGTTTACCACCTTTGCTTCAGTAGCGATGGATGCATGGTCTGTACCCGGTACCCAGCACGCATTCTTTCCCATCATGCGGGCACGTCTTACAAGAATATCCTGGATGGTATTGTTCAGCATGTGTCCCATGTGGAGCACTCCCGTCACGTTAGGGGGAGGAATGACGACGGTGTAAGGTTCACGTCCGTCGGGTTTAGAACTGAAAAGTTTGTGGTCCAGCCAATACTGGTACCATTTTCCCTCCACGTCAGCGGGATTGTACTTACTTGCTAATTCCATGGTTATAATATCTTTATTATTTATGTTTATCGTATAATCGGCTGCAAAAATAATAAAACTACTTGGATTTTAGGGGGCTTTGCCCGAAAACTTCATTTGTTCTGGCCCGATAGTGTGAGTACAGGCATTTTTTCTTTACCTTTGCGTCAATAAATTATCAAATTAAGCGCGTATGAAAAAGATAGCTTTACCTACAAGAAACGGTCTGATAGACGACCATTTCGGTCATTGTGAGTTTTACACCATTTTTACGGTGGATGAAGAAAACCGCATTTCACGCACACAAGTGCTCCCTTCTCCGCAAGGGTGTGGATGCAAGTCGGACATCGCTTCCAAATTGCAGGCCGACGGAGTGACCGTGATGCTGGCTGGCAATATGGGGGCTGGTGCACTGGCCAAACTTTCAGCTTGTGGAATAGAAGTAATCAGAGGATGCCATGGTTCAGTGATGGAAGTGGCTGAGGCCTATCTGGCTGGAAAGATACAGGATTCCGGTGTAGGATGTGACCATCATCATGAGGTTGGAGAACATCAGTGTCCGAATCATTGATTTATGTTCTCCTTTGTATGTAGGGAGAAATGAAGCACAGTGTTTTATGTTTTCCTTACGCAAACCGTACGTTTCTCGTGGCGGAACTATACGTTTCCCGTCCGGAAAACATAAGGTTTCGCGCAGGGAAACATAGAAAGTATAGAGTGACTTTAAAAACAATTTATGTGCGTATGAAAAATGAAAATGCTGTTTTGAAGAAAGTGAGTAGCGTGCATTCTTTTTTGTAAAATCCTTATATTTGCAAGAGATTTTCAACCAATTCGTTATGAACAGAATAATGAAAATATGTCTTGCAATCTGTCTGTGGGGAATGATTTTGCAAGGCAGTGCACAAACGCAGATTGCATTTATTTCAGATGCACATATTCAGGATGTGGACGGCCATGCCGAACGAGTGCGTTCTATGGAGGCACAGGTACAGTCCACCCGCTTGTTCAATGAAAATTATTATGCGCTTTTAGCTGCTCTTGACGATGTAGCCAGCAGAGATATACGCTGGGTAGTGTTGCCGGGCGATTTGACGGATGACGGACAATTTTTCAATCAGCAAAAAATAAAGGAACTGCTGAATTCGTATGCCACAGGGAAGGGAATGCGTTTTTTTGTGACTACGGGTAATCACGACCCGGCTCTTCCGTTAGGGCTCGTGAAAAAGAATACACATTTTTTAGCCGCCGATGGAAACCGTGTGACGCGTGAGGATTCGTGTGCCGGTTATGTGTCGCAGATGGAGTGTTATGCCGATTTCGGTTTTTTCCCTCGGAAGGACGACCGCTATTGGGAAAGTCCTTTTACCTCTTATACGTATGACAAGTATGCTTACGAAGAAGCCTGCCGTGAAAGCGTATTGGATAAGCGGACCTACACACTGTGTGATTCGTTGACGGCTACAGATGCCAGCTACCTGGTAGAACCGGTAGACGGACTCTGGCTGCTGGCTATTGACGGGGGAGTTTATCTTCCAAAAGAAATGAAGGAGGGAAAGTGGACCTATCAAGGTTCCAGTGCCGGATATAATCTTGTGCTGAAACACAAACCCTTCTTGTTGCCTTGGGTGCGGAAGGTAGTAGAAGAAGCACGGAAACGCCATAAGACGTTGGTGGCATTTTCGCATTATCCGTTGGTCGATTTTAATGACGGAGTGTCGGAATCTGTACGTCGGATGTGGGGAGACCGCCGGTTCGATCTGCACCGTGTGCCGGAAGCCGAAGTGAGTGAGGCTTTTCTGCAAGCCGGACTGCGTCTGCATTTTGCCGGACACATGCATGTGAATGATACTGGTATCTGGGAAGGAAAAGACGGGAAACATCTATATAATATACAGGTCCCTTCAATTGCAACCTATGTACCGGCCTATAAGATTCTGACCATTGAAAGCGATGAGGTGTTTCGGGTGGAAACGGTGACGCTGGACACGGTGCCAGGATTCGATAGCTTGTTTCCTTTGTATCGGGCAGAATACCAGTCGGATAGTTTGAGAGGATATTCACCTGTATGGAATAAGGAAATTCTTTCCGCCCGAATGTATGGAGAATTCTGTGATTATCAGTTTCGTGATTTGGTTCGCTTGCGATTCATACCGCGCGACCTTCCGGAATCCTGGCGGGCCTGCCTGGATTTTACCGGTGCCCGAATGCTGAAAGCCGTGTCGGGAGAAGACAAGGCGAATAATGCCAACTGGACCGGCTGGTGTATGAAAGACCTGGTGCTTGATGTATATCGTTTGCGCTATGCGGAGCGCCTGGCGTTGAAAGATATTCCGGAAACTCGTTTGGCGGCTTATCGTTATCTGTTTGACCGTGCGCGTATTTCTCCACTTTGTTCGGTAGAAGTGGAGATTGTGAACGGACTGGGTACGCTTTTCCTTGCTTTTCTGAATGGAGAACCTTGTCAGAATTTTGTGATTGACCTGGAAAAAGATGCAATCACAGGCGATTAACTTCCTGAAGTGTACTATTTCCCTCTTAGTTTGCATTATTTTCCTCTTTAGGCTGGGTGTTTCTCCTTATTTTTGCCTAAAATGAGAATTAAATGTTTGCTTAAACTTTTGTTGAAACTATATTACTTATGTGGAACACAAAATCAATATGCTTGTTTCTACTGGGGTTCATTGGAGTAGGAACAGTGGAAGGACAAACTTCCGTAGATTCTTATGAGTATTCTTCTTATGTCGACCCTCGTATCGGTTCCGAGGGACTGGGACGTGTATTTATCGGACCGTCGTGCCCGTATGGCATGGTAAAGCCTTCGCCCGACTGTACGCCTTCGCCCAATAGCGGATGGTTACCTATGCCGGAGCGGGTGGACGGATTTTCTCAGGTACATGTCAGTGGTACGGGGGGAGGTCCCAAGTATGGTAATGTGCTGGTCACTCCATTTGGAGATGGAATGGACCGGGTTAACCATTATGATTACCGTAAGTATGAAACCATTCGTTTGGGATATTATGACACGCAGTTTAAGCAGAACGGCATTCGTACGGAAATTACTACTGCCAATCGTGCTTCCTTCTATCGTTTTACTTATCCGGAAGATTCTTTGAAATCGCTGGCAGTGGATGCAGGTTTCTTCTTGGGAGAAAATCCGGTGCCGGATGCACGCGAGGCGCAGCAGTTTGTCGGTTCTGAAATTCAGGTACTTTCCGACCATGAAGTAGCAGGCTATACACGTATTCGTGGCGGATGGAACAACGGAAAGGCTTATACGGTATATTTCTATGCGGAGACCGATCGCCCGTTTGTGCAGTCACTTACCTGGAAAGGTAACCGTATTACGAAGGCGCAGTCGCAGTATGACTCTGCAGAAAAGACCGGTGCCTTGTTGCGTTTTGCGAAGAACGATAAAGTGGTGCAGTTGAAGGTAGGCATTTCTTTCCTGAGCATGCAGAAGGCAAAATTCAATGCACATTCCGAAATTCCTCACTGGTCATTTGAAAAGGTACATCAGGATTTGTTAGGACAGTGGGAGCAACTGTTTCAAAAGATAGAAATCGATCCGTCCACTCCGCTTGCAAAGAAACGCATGTTCTATACCGGATTGTATCACACTATGCTGATGCCGGTAGACCGTACAGGCGAGAATCCGCTGTGGAGTGATCCGGAACCTTATTACGATGATTTTTATGCCATTTGGGATACGTATCGCAGCTCTTCTCCGCTGATTACTTTGATTGACCCGAAACGGGAAGCTGACATTGTGCGTTCGCTGGTAAACATTTACAAACGTGACGGTTATATGCCCGATGCACGTAGCGGTAACAGTAACGGCCGTACGCAGGGTGGTTCGAATGCGGAGATTGTGATTGCCGATGCCTTTGTGAAAGGATTAAAAGGAATTGATTATGAACTGGCATTGGAAGCCATGCTGAAGGATGCTACGGTACCTCCCGGTGGAAATGAAGAGGCAGAAGGCCGGGGTGGACTGATTCCTTATCTGGAGTTAGGATACATACCTCATGGTATTGACCGTGCAGGTAACCGTACGGTAGAATATTCTTATTGTGATTATGCCATTGCGTTGGTAGCTAAAGGCTTGGGTAAAGAAGACCTGTATCAGCGTTATTTGAAACAGTCGGGAAACTGGAAAAACTTGTGGCGTAGTGATTATGAGCATGAAGGGGCGAAAGGCTTTATCATGCCGCGCGACAAGGAAGGAAACTGGTTGGATTCTATAACTTTCGGTCACTCCGCTCGTATGCAGCCGAAGTTTAAATACACACCGGTTACCTTCGAAGGACCGTGGTACACTCCTTGGTGGGGCATGTTTTTTTATGAGGCCAGCTCATGGGAATATTCGTTGAGCATTCCGCACGATGTGCCGGGACTGATAGAGAAATGTGGCGGGGCAGCCGATTTTGAGAAACGATTGGATATTTTCTTTGACAAAGGTTTCTTCAATGTCAATAACGAACCGTCTTTCCTGACACCTTGTCTGTATCACTGGCTGGGTAAACCCTGGCGCTCAAGCGACCGTATCCGTGAGATTATTGCAAAGAACTACAACGACGGTTCGGTAGGTTTGCCGGGTAATGATGACTCGGGTGCCATGTCTTCTTGGTTGGCTTTCCACATGATAGGCTTGTATCCGAATGCCGGACAGGATTATTACCTGATTCATACACCGTTACTAGAGTCTACGACTTTCCATCTGGAAGGAGGAAAGGAATTTAAGGTAGTGGCCAAAGGACTTTCGGATAAAAACTGTTATATCCAGGGTGTGACATTGAATGGAAAAGACTATCCATATTCTGCTTTGCGTCACAAGGATATTATGGCCGGAGGTGAGTTGGTATTGAAAATGGGAAAGAAACCCGGAAGCTGGGGAAAGGAACTGGGATTGGATAAATAAGTAAGATGCGTATGAAAAAAAGATATTTACTTGGATTTTTAACGGCATGTCTGTGGGGCACGGGCATGCTGTCCGCACAGACTGCCGTATCGGATACATTGAAGTTTGTGTTCAAGTTGCATGGCCAGACCCGCCGTTATCAGGTAGTTTTCTGTCAGCAAGGAGAGAATATACAGATGAATTGGGGGATTGAACGCAACCTGCGCTGGCAGTCGGGCAGTTACACTATGACACCGGAGGCCTTGAAAAACGGAAAGCAGTTGTGCTTCCTGCAGCCGGAGGACGGAAATCACCTGACGCTCTCATCTTTGGAAACGGCGTATGTGTTGCCTCAGAAAGCATTGCAGCAGTTGAAAGAAAAGGGAAGCATGGAGCTTAACCGGACGGTGTATGACCGGGTAGCCGATGAATCGGAAAAGAATGCCGGACGTCCGTTATTACATGTAGTGGACCGTCATGAAGGAGGTGAGATGTGGATATGGGACAATTCGTCTCTGCCCGTGGTGTGGCGTATGAAAAACAACCCGCTGGAAATAAACTGGCAGGTGGAAGTGAAATAGGATTTGCTTTTTTGTCGTACCTTTGCAGGGTAAAACAGAAAAATAGAAAATCATGCATACAAGAGAAGAAAAGATGGAAGCGTTCGGACGCCTGCTCGACGTGCTGGACGAGTTACGGGTGAAATGTCCGTGGGACCGTAAACAAACCAATGAGAGTTTGCGTCCGAACACGATTGAAGAAGTGTATGAACTCTGTGATGCCCTGATGAAGGACGACAAGAAAAATATTTGCAAGGAATTAGGCGACGTATTGCTCCACGTGGTATTCTATGCCAAGATTGGCAGTGAAACGGGCGATTTCGACATCAAGGATGTGTGCGACAAGTTGTGCGACAAACTGATTTTCCGCCATCCGCATGTATTTGGCGAAGTGAAGGCGGATACGGCAGAAAAAGTGTCTGAAAACTGGGAGCAGATTAAGTTGAAGGAAAAAGATGGCAATAAGTCTGTATTGAGCGGGGTGCCCGATGCCCTTCCTTCATTGATTAAAGCGTATCGCATTCAGGATAAGGCCCGTAATGTAGGGTTTGACTGGGAAGAGCGTGAGCAGGTATGGAGCAAGGTGAAGGAAGAGATAGGCGAGTTTGAAGCAGAGGTAGGTCAGATGGACAAAGAAAAGGCAGAGGCCGAATTTGGTGATGTAATGTTCAGCCTGATTAATGCGGCTCGCTTGTATAAAATCAATCCGGATAATGCACTGGAGCGAACAAACCAGAAGTTTATCCGTCGTTTTAATTACTTGGAAGCGCATACCATTAAGGAAGGGAAGAATCTGAAGGATATGTCGATGGAAGAGATGGATGCCATCTGGAACGAAGCAAAGGCAAAAGGCTTGTAAAAAAATCGAGATAGCGCCTGCAAAGTGTCATGCTTTTTGCGGAAACACAACTTTCTTGAAAATAATTCTCATGAAAAGGTGACACATAGAAAGAATTGTCTACCTTTGTGGGGCATAAACAACAATTTATTTTAGAAACAATGGTAAACAAAGCTATTATTACAGTGGTGGGTAAGGATACGGTAGGTATCATTGCTCAGGTGTGTACCTATCTGGCAGAAAATAAAGTGAATATTCTGGATATTTCGCAGACCATCGTGCAGGAGTATTTCACAATGATGATGATTGTGGATATGACCAAGCTGGAAAAGCCTTTTGAACAGGTGGTGAGCGAACTGACGAATATCGGTTCAGGCATTGGGGTACAGATTAAATGCCAGCGTGAAGAAATCTTTGACAAAATGCATCGTATCTAATAAAAACGGAAAACGGTATGATTAATATAACTGAGGTTCTTGAAACCAACAAGATGATAGAGCAGGAGAACCTGGATGTGCGTACCATTACCATGGGGATCAACCTGCTGGATTGTGCGGACAGTAACCTGGAGGTGCTTTGTCAGAATATATATAACAAGATTACCGGTCTGGCAAAGAATCTGGTGCAGACGGGTGAGGACATTTCCAAGGAATTTGGAATTCCTATCGTAAACAAGCGTATCTCGATTACGCCTATTGCATTGGTGGGAGGAACGGCTTGTAAGACTCCGGATGATTACGTGCAGATTGCCAAGACGCTGGATAAGGCTGCAGGAGAACTGGGCGTAAACTTTATCGGAGGATATTCGGCTATCGTGTCGAAAGGTATGAGCCGTAGCGATGAGTTACTGATTCGTTCTATTCCGAAGGCTTTGGCTTGTACGGAACGTATCTGTAGTTCAATAAATGTAGGCTCTACCAAGACCGGCATCAACATGGACGCAGTGAAACTGATGGGTGAAATCATTAAGGAAACGGCGGAAATGACGAAAGAACGTGACTCATTAGGTTGTGCTAAACTGGTGGTGCTTTGTAATGCTCCGGATGACAATCCGTTTATGGCCGGTGCTTTCCATGGCGTTTCAGAACCGGATGCCGTTATCAACGTGGGTGTCAGCGGGCCGGGTGTCGTGAAATATGCCTTGGAACAGATTCGTGGCAAAAGCTTTGAAGTGCTTTGTGAAACTATCAAGCGCACGGCGTTCAAGATTACGCGTGTGGGGCAGCTGGTGGCACAGGAAGCTTCTCGCCGTTTGAATGTGCCGTTTGGTATCATCGACCTTTCGTTGGCTCCAACTCCGGCAGTAGGTGACAGTGTGGCAGAGATTCTTCAGGAAATCGGATTGGAATATCCGGGTGCACCGGGAACAACGGCTGCCTTAGCCCTGTTGAACGACCAGGTGAAGAAGGGTGGTGTAATGGCTTCTTCTTACGTGGGCGGACTGAGTGGTGCGTTTATTCCGGTCAGTGAAGACCAGGGAATGATTGATGCGGTTGTGGCTGGGGCCTTGACCATCGAAAAACTGGAAGCCATGACGTGTGTATGCTCTGTAGGGCTGGATATGATTGCCATTCCGGGTAGTACTTCAGCAGCAACCATTTCAGGGATGATTGCCGATGAATCGGCCATTGGTATGGTCAACCAGAAAACGACGGCAGTGAGAATCATTCCGGTAGTAGGAAAGGAAGTGGGCGATACGGTAGAGTTCGGTGGATTGCTGGGCTATGCACCGGTAATGCCGGTCAACCGTTTCAGCTGTGAAGCTTTTGTGAACCGTGGCGGACGAATTCCTGCTCCGATTCACAGTTTCAAGAATTAATTTTACGGATATACAAAATAGAGGATATCAGCCAGCTCTCATAAAGGGAACTGGCTGATTTTCTTTGTATATGCTGTTTTTAAACATACAAACTGAGGAGATAAAAAATGGCTTATCGCTTGTGCAAGAAATAAAAAAGCTATTTCTTTGCAGCAGACTAACTAACCTATTTGAACACATTGAAGTATTTGATGCTAGCGCTTCTCTTTTAGGGCATACTTATACTTTAATGGTTAACCTTTAATTTATCATGAAATAAATCATGAAAGAACATTTTTCTTGTCAAGAGACAAAGTCTCTTTGGGGAAGGAGACTGTTACAGTCTGTCCCTATTACTCTCAGTTTGTTTGTTGCAATTGGTTCTACAGCCGAATTAATGGCTGCCAATGTAGTAGAGTCGGCTGTTTCACAGCAGGTTGCACAGTTTAGCGGAAGTGTGGTCGATGTAAATGGTGAACCACTGATTGGCGTGAATGTGCTGGAAAAAGGAACTACAAACGGAACCATCACCGATTTTGATGGAAAATTTACCTTAAATCTATCTTCTCCGAATGCCGTACTGGTATTTTCTTACATTGGTTATGTAACACAGGAAATTTCGGCTAAGAATCAGAACGAGTTGAAAGTTGTGCTGAAGGAAGATGCAGAGAAACTGGATGAAGTGGTTGTTATCGGTTATGGTGCCGTACGTAAGGCTGATGTGGCTGGTGCGGTGGCCGTATTGGATAATAAAAGCTTCAAGGACCAGCCCATTACGCAAGTTTCTGATGCATTGCAGGGCCGTGTGTCGGGTGTGCAGGTAGAAAACAGTGGTGTACCGGGAGGAAGCGTAAAAATTCGTGTGCGTGGTTCTGGTTCTATCAACAAGAGTAATGATCCGTTGTACGTTGTCGACGGAATTGTGCGTGAAAGCGGTCTGGACGGCATCAACCCGGAAGATATTCAGTCTATGCAGGTGCTGAAAGATGCTTCATCTACAGCCATATACGGTTCGCGTGGTTCCAACGGTGTGGTATTGGTTACTACAAAGACAGGTAAGGCGGGAGCTTCACAGATTACTTTGGACGCTTCGTTTGGAGTGGCTAATGTGTACAAGCGTTATGACTTGTTGAACACACGTGAGTATGCTCAGGCACTGGTAGATGCCGGAAAGAAAAGCAAGGACGAGATGTCGGCTTATCTGGATGGTTCTAATCCGGGAATAGACTGGCAGGATGAGATTTTCCGTACAGGTATTACACAAAATTATAAAGTGTCATTATCCAGTGGAAATGAGAAAACGCAGTATTATCTGTCTGGCAACTATATGAGCCAGACGGGTGTAGTTATCGAATCAAAGAATGAACGTTACCAGGCAAAAGCTAATGTGACCTCTCAGATTCTTCCATGGTTGCATGTTACGACAGACATCAATGCTTCACACAGCATCCGAAAAGGCGGCTCGTTTGTAACTGGAAAGGAGAATCCTATCTGGATTGCGATGAACTATTCTCCGACCATGCAGATGATGGATGGCAATAATTACGCGAAAGACCCGATCAATGCCATTGCCAGCAACCCGGTAGGTATTCTTCGGTTGCACGGTGGAGAAACGATGACTAATGTGCTGACCGGACATGTGGACCTGCGTTTTAACCTGGCAAAAGGACTGACCTTTACTACGACCAATGGTGTGGACTATTATGATGCGAAGTCTTATAGTTTTGCTTCCAAGCGTGTTAATCCATCCAATAGCATGGGCAATAATGATACCTATCGCATGATGTTGCAGAGTTCGAATAATTTTACCTACATGGGAAAATGGAACAAGCATTCGCTTACTGCTACGCTGTGTACGAGGTAACCAAGTACGAAGAGCGTCTGATGGGTATTTCCGGGAAAAATCTTTTGACCGAATCGGTCGGATGGTGGGATGCCAGTATGGCACAGAGCCGTGATGTAAGCAACGGCATACAGAACTGGGCCTTGGTTTCCGGTGTGGGACGTGTGATGTACAACTACGGTGACCGTTATCAGCTTACCGGAACTTTCCGTGCGGATGGTTCTTCACGCTTCTCAAAAAATAAATGGGGTTTCTTCCCTTCAGTGGCTGCTGCTTGGACGATTAGCAATGAAAAGTTCATGAAGAATGTCAAGGCTGTGCAGGATTTAAAACTCCGTGCCAGCTTCGGTATTGTGGGTAATCAGGCCATTGATCCTTACTCTACATTGGGATTGATGACGCAGACCAAATATAATTTTGGCACCAGCAGTGACTACGTAGGATATTGGGCTAACGACATTGCCACTCCTGACCTGACATGGGAGAAGACCCGTCAGTTTGATATTGGTTTGGATTTTGCCATGTTCAATCACCGTTTGTCTGTGAGTGTGGACTATTTTGACAAGCGTACGACCGATGCTCTGTTGAAAAAGACGATGCCGAGTTATAAAGGTGGTGCCAGCTATTGGGTAAACGACGGCGAAATCAGTAACCGGGGTGTGGATATATCTTTGACAGCCCATTTGATTCAAAATAAAGATTTTACATGGTCTACTACTTTAAACGGAACTTACCTGAAGAACCGTGTGGAAAAACTGGCTGGGGGTGAGAATGACTTCTTCTTCGGGTCTAAACCGGCATCAGGTATGGTGGATGAAGCGACGATTATCAAACCGGGATATGCAATCGGTTCTTTCTATGGATATGTGTGGACCGGGTTGGATGAATCGGGTAAGGATACCTATCTGGATATGGACGGTAATGGAGCGATTGACGGAGCCGACCGCCAGGTAATAGGAAAGGCAACTCCTGACTTTACTATTGGATGGAACAATACGTTGACTTGGAAGAATTGGGACTTGAACTTGTTCTTTAATGGAGCATTCGGAGTAGACAGACTGAATCTGGCACGCTTTACTATGGCTTCCATGGTGGGAGACTCCCGATTCATTACCTTGCGTGAGGCGTATACCGAAAACTTTGATAAGGTGGGACAGTCGGCCATGTATCCGGGATTAAAGGTGACAGGAAATAACTATCAGGCCGTATCGACCAAGTGGGTGGAAGATGCAAGCTACGTAAGACTGGAAAACATCAGCTTGTCGTATAACCTGCCGAAAAAGGTGGCGAAATTTGCTGACATCCGCTTCACGTTGAGCTGCCAGAATCTCTTTACCATTACCGGTTATAAGGGTATGGACCCTGTGGGGACTACTTTCTCTAACAGCAATGTGGACGTAGATGCCGGTATTGACATGGGAGCTTATCCTACTCCTCGCACTTTTACCTTTGGTGTGCGTATGAACTTTTAACCTTTAATCAAAACTAGATGTGACATGAAAACAAAGATATTTTTAGGCTGTATGATGACGGCCTCATTGCTGACCGTTTCTTGTGCAGACTTGCTTCAGGAGGACCCTCAAGGCAAACTGACACCTGAAAACTATTTCAGCACGCAGGAAGAATTGAACATGAGTGTGTATTCATTGTATAGCAAGGTGAATGCGTCGCAAACTCGTACGAATCCTCAGTATCCTCAGTGGCAGGGAGATGATATTACGACCAACCCGGGAAGTAACAAGCAGGCTGCGGCAGAGATAGACCGCTTTGCTCCTGTAAACTCGAATAAGGGAGTAAAGGATTGCTGGGCCGACCACTATGCCATTATCAAGGCTGCCAATTTCATTATACTGAATGCCTCAAAGACACCGACCGATGAAACTTCGATGAAACAGGCCATTGGGCAGGCTAAATTCTGGCGTGCGTATGCATATTTCACGCTGGTACGTATTTTCGGTGACATTCCTCTGACACTGGATAATGAAAATGATGACTTTACCATGACTCCCAGTCCTGTAGAAAAAGTGTATGAGCAGATTGTAGCCGACTTGACTTCTGAGGAATGCGAAAGCCTTCCTGAAAGTTACAAGGATGCACCGGCATTCTTGAACGGAGTCAATGTATATGTCACGAAGGCTGCTTTGCAGTCTACACGAGCTGCCGTGTACATGGCTATGGCGGGATGGCCGTTGGAAAAGGGAGCTTCGTATTATGCGAAGGCTGCTGAAGAAGCGAAAAAAGTGATTGAAGGCGCTCAGAACGGTACTTATGACATCCGCATGGATGATAATTATTACGACGTGTATGCCATGAGCAATAACTACAACAAGGAAACGATTCTCGGTATCAACTATTCTCCGAATGTGGACTGGGTACAGGATTCACAGCTTACTTCCTGCAATCAGTTTGAGTCAATCGGCGGATGGGGAGATGCTTGGGGAGAAATCCGTTTCTGGAAGAGATTCCCTGAAGGACCTCGTAAGGATGCTATCTATGATCCGCAGATTTTGAAACCCAATAAGGATGGAAAGGGTTATGAGTTGCACGACTGGTATGAAAAGTCGGGAGAAGACTGGGTATTTCCGGAATGTCATCCGATGTTCAGTGTCTTTTCAGTGAACTGGGATCCGGCTTCCAAGGCCAATATAGATGCTCCTTATGACTATACTCTCCCTGCAAGTCAGAATATGTGTAACGGCCACCGCCATCGCCTGATTCGTTATGCGGAAGTGAAACTGTGGTATGCCGAAGCTGCGGCACGTGCCGGTGAAGCGGATTTGACGCTGGCCAGACAGTGTCTGAAGGATGTGCGTAAGCGCGGTATGGTGGGCGACACCTATGGAAACAAGAAAAAAACGTATGCAGATGACGGTTCTTGGAAAGTCATCAATGGGGTGGATATTGACCAGATGAATGCTTCTCAACTGGCTGAGGCTGCTTTCGAAGAACATGGATGGGAAGTAGCCGGTTACTGGGTGGCATTGGTGACCCGCCGTGCGGACCAGTTCCGTATGAAACTGCTTCAGAAAACATTTGAAGAACGTGTAGGGAATCCGGAAGTGGAAGTGGCTCCGAGTGTGAAGGTGAAAGAAGGTGTGGAAGTGAGCGGTACGTGGAGTGACAGTAAGGTGTACATGCCTTATCCGGACACCGATTCTGCCAAGAATCCGAACCTTTGATTCTGGTGTATGAGTTAAGACAGAATTGTCCGAGAGACAATAAATAAAAGAGGGAGGCTTTGCCGGATTTGACAGTCGGTAAGCCTCCCTTTCTTTATAACCTTAATACGATGGTAATTGTTTTACTGTACCAACTACTATAACACCTCAAAGGGGAAAATTGTTTAAGGGGAGAGCCGAAAAAAGTGTTAGGACACTGACGGATTTGTGCTATCTTTGTGGCGGATTTATTTTGACCTGTATGACAGACTATTTGAATGAACTGAATGAAAGTCAGCGCGAGGCGGTATTGTACAACGAAGGCCCTTCGCTGGTGATTGCCGGAGCCGGTTCCGGAAAGACCCGCGTGCTGACATACAAGATAGCCTATTTGCTGGACAACGGTTATGAGCCGTGGTCCATTCTGGCCTTGACCTTTACCAATAAGGCCGCTCGTGAAATGAAGGAGCGTATCGCCCGTCAGGTGGGGCAGGAGCGTGCCCGTTATCTCTGGATGGGAACTTTCCATTCTATTTTTTCACGGATATTGCGGGCAGAGGCTGAGGCGCTGGGTTTTACTCCCAATTTTACGATTTACGATGCGACGGATTCCAAAAGTCTGGTGAAAACCATCATAAAAGAAATGAACCTGGACGATAAGGTCTACAAGCCGGGGATGGTACAGGGTCGTATCAGCAATGCCAAGAATCACCTGGTGCTGCCGGAGGCATACGCGGCAAATGCCGAACTCATAGAAGCCGACCGGGCTGCAAAGGTTCCTTTGTTGCATGAAATCTACCTGCGCTACTGGAACCGCTGCCGGCAGAGTGACGCGATGGACTTTGACGACCTGCTGCTGTACACCTATTTGCTGTTCCGCACTCGTCCAGATATATGTGATAAATATGCGGCGCGTTTTCGTTACATCTTAGTAGATGAGTATCAGGATACGAATTTTGCACAGCACAGCATCGTGCTCCAGCTTACGCAGAAACACCAGTTTGTGTGCGTGGTAGGCGATGATGCCCAGAGTATCTATTCCTTCCGTGGAGCCAACATCGATAATATCCTGAATTTTACCCGTACGTACAAAGATGCACGATTGTTCAAGCTGGAGCAGAATTACCGCTCCACGCAGACCATCGTGAATGCGGCGAACAGCCTGATTGCCAAAAACCGCGACCAGATTCAGAAGGAGGTGTTCTCCGAGAAAGACAAGGGGGAACCTATCGGCGTGTTTGCGGCTTATAGCGATGTGGAAGAAGGAGAAATCGTGACCAACAAGATTGCGCAGTTGCATGCCAAGTCGGGATATGCTTATCATGATTTTGCCATTCTTTACCGTACGAATGCACAGAGTCGTATTTTTGAGGAAGCTTTGCGCAAGCGCAGTATACCCTACCGTATCTATGGAGGACTTTCGTTTTATCAGCGGAAGGAAGTGAAGGATGTGGTGGCTTATTTCCGTCTGGCGGTGAATCCGCACGATGAAGAGGCTTTCAAGCGTGTCATCAACTATCCGGCACGAGGAATTGGGAATACCACATTGGGCAAGTTGACCGAAGCTGCCGGACGTTGTGAGGTGAGTTTGTGGAAAGTGCTTTGCGAACCGCTGAGCTACGGAGTGGAACTGAATAAAGGAACTTATACTAAGTTGCAGGGATTTCGCGACCTGATTTCGGAATTCGTTACTTTGGCCCGTGAGCAGGATGCCTATACGTTGGGTATGGAACTGGTGAAACGTTCGGGAATCATGGCAGAGATTTATCAGGACCGTTCGCCGGAGAACATGAGCCGTCAGGAAAATATAGAGGAACTGGTGAACGGTATGCGCGATTTCTGCGACGGCCGTCAGGAAGAAGGAAACCCACATGTGCTTTTGTCGGACTATCTTTCAGAGATTGCCTTGCTGACCGATCAGGATGAAGAGCAGGGAGAAGCACAGCCGAAAGTGACACTGATGACCATTCATTCCGCCAAGGGATTGGAGTTCCCGAATGTGTTTGTGGTGGGACTGGAAGAAAATCTGTTTCCGAGTCCGCTGTCATCTGCTTCCTATCGGGCACTCGAGGAAGAGCGCCGTCTGTTTTATGTGGCAGTGACACGGGCTGAAGAGCACTGTTACTTGTCGTACGCCAAGAGCCGTTTCAAATACGGGAAGATGGAGTTCTGTAATCCGAGCCGTTTCTTGAAAGATATTGACGTGCGTTACCTGCAGGTGCCGCAGGAGGAACTGATGGGTACGCGCATCGAAGAAAAGGCCAGCCGCTTCCGGAAAGAAGCCAGCCGTGCATCTTACGAACGCGAACCCCGCGAAACGGGGCCGTCTATGTTTGATGGTGGACCGATGCCGGAAGAACCTCATCGCTTTGTACCTCCTCGTACGCTTCGCCGTATACCTGATGCGAGTCCTTCGGCAGCTCCGGCCGGTCCGTCGGCAGGGGGACTTTCTGCCGGTATGTGGATAGAGCATGAACGCTTCGGCAAAGGGGAAGTGACTCGGGTGGAAGGCAGCGGAGACAACTGCAAGGCTACCGTACAGTTCCAGCACGCCGGCGTGAAACAGCTGCTGCTGAAATTTGCCCGTTTTAAGATAATTGATTCAAACACTAAATAACAGAGAAAAAGAATGATAAAAGACTGGGATAAGATACCTTCTCCATGCTATGTCATGGAAGAAGATTTATTGAGAAAGAACCTGACGCTGATTAAGCATGTGGCCGATACGGCGGGAGTGGAAATTATTCTGGCATTTAAAGCCTTTGCCATGTGGAAGTCGTTTCCTGTTTTCCGGGAATACATCCGTTACACCACGGCCAGCTCGGAATACGAAGCACGGTTGGCTTTCGAGGAGTTCGGCAGCAAGGCGCATACTTATTCGCCGGCCTATACTGCACAGAACTTTCCTGCATTCCTGAAGTACAGCAGTCACATTACGTTCAACTCCCTGTCGCAGTTTGAGCGTTTTTATCCGTTGGCAAAGGCGTATCCGGAGCATGTGTCATGTGGCATCCGTGTCAATCCCGAATATTCGGAGGTGGAAGTAGAGCTCTATAACCCTTGTGCGCCGGGTACACGTTTCGGTGTAACGGCCGACCTGCTTCCGGAGCAGTTGCCCGAAGGCATTGAAGGTTTCCACTGTCATTGTCATTGTGAGTCGAATTCCTACGAGCTGGAACGCACGCTCCAGCATATCGAGGAAAAATTCAGTCGCTGGTTTCCTCAGTTGAAATGGTTGAATCTGGGTGGAGGTCACCTGATGACACGTGCCGATTATGACGTAGACCATTTGATTCGCTTGTTGCTGGGATTGAAATCACGCTATCCGCATCTGCAGATTATTCTGGAGCCCGGTTCGGCTTTCACCTGGCAGACTGGCCCGCTGGTGGCATCGGTGGTAGATGTAGTAGAAAGCCGGGGGATACGGACGGCCATTCTGGATGTGAGCTTTACCTGCCACATGCCCGACTGTCTGGAAATGCCTTATCAGCCACGGGTGCGTAATGCCGAATCACTTCCGGCTGAGGCGGTGAAAACAGCGGCCCGGGAAGAACATGTCTACCGCTTGGGAGGAAACAGTTGCCTGAGTGGCGATTATATGGGCAGCTGGAAGTTCGACCACGAATTGCAGGTAGGAGAGCGAATCGTATTTGAAGACATGATTCATTATACGATGGTCAAGACAAATATGTTCAACGGCATTCATCACCCTTCGATAGCCCTGCTCCATGCTGATGGAGAACTGGAAGTATATCGCACCTTCCATTACGAGGATTATCGCGACCGGATGTGCTAATTGGGATGGTAAAATAGTCTTTTTTTAAACGCTTAGGCATTCGTGAAAAAACGCCTAAGCGTTTTGATTCAAACGCAAGTGCGTTTGAGTCAAAACACAAGGACGTTTGGTTTGAAACGCAAGTACGTTTTCAGTCAAACGTCCTTGTGTTTTTTTAGGCCGTTGAAATATGTTCTTTGAAACAGTTCTAAAAGCCTTTCGAAACGTTCATTTACAAGGAGTTTTAACCGGGAAAAGGGTAGGCAGATACCTTAATGGAGCCTGTGAGGCCAAAGAAATTTGTCACTTTTTTCAAAAAAAGATAGTCGATAATTTTGGTAGTTTCGAAAAAAGGACTACCTTTGCACTCGCAATCGGGAAAATGATGAACGGTTGTAGAAACAATGCGGAAATAGCTCAGTTGGTAGAGCATAACCTTGCCAAGGTTAGGGTCGCGA